>Ga0209692_10000530_pt1 | contig 84075 bp, 80 predicted proteins | sample tdDd472_FD_187129 | JGI IMG/M metagenome (GOLD analysis project Ga0209692, IMG submission 187129) | Marine sediment microbial communities from the Atlantic coast under amendment with organic carbon and nitrate - tdDd47.2 (SPAdes)... | ecosystem: Environmental > Aquatic > Marine > Coastal >...
TCTTTTTTAGATACTCAATAACAAATAATAATTGATAATCTGGCTCTACATATACTTTACTCATTATTATGCTATATAATACTATTATTTCAACACAAACATATACTGAAATAATATCAATTTTTTTAAGATATTTGTACAATAAAATTAGTTACATCAACTGGCAAAAAAATATTATACTATCTTACAACACATGATAGTGATGTGTGGCATGCAAGAATATACACATCAATGTTTGCATTTTTTATAGGAGGATGCTATTATGGCTTCAAGCGAATAGATCCAAAAGAATATTGGGTTAAGAATAGTTATATATTCAACTGTTACACAAATATTACTGGTTATGGGATACTTGGAAGTATATATGGTTATATTTTTGCAGGAAATCCTATCTTGTTTTTTGGCATATTTGGTGTATTTGCATTATGTAATTATGTAATGAGAAGAAAATGGAATAAATGCCACCATATCGGGAAAAATGAAAAAAAGTGAAATAGTTAGTTTATAACAGTAATACAACTATGTGTATTATAATTATACTTATGAAATATGTATTAATAACAGGATGCAATGGTGGAATAGGAAAACAATTGTGTAAATCATTCAAAAATAACGGATTTTTTGTTATAGGTGTAGATATATGCAATAATAATGATAATAATTACACAGATAAATTTATATTAGCAGATATTTCAGTTGAAAATAATATAAAAAATATATCATCAAATCTTAACCAACTAGATGTTCTCATAAATAATGCAGCACATCAGATATGTAAACCATTACACCTAACATCATATGATGAATTTACAAGAGTATATAATGTCAATGTAACAGCACCATTCTTACTTTATAAACATACTATCCACCTCCTAAAAAAAGTAAAAGGATCAATTATAAACATATCATCCATACATAATACAGTAACAAGTAATAATATAGGAGTATATGCATCTAGCAAATCCGCATTGGCAGGATTAACTAGATCTATTGCTATTGAAGCTGGTATTTATGGTGTTAGATGCAATACCATATCCCCTGGTGCTATTAATACACCTATGCTTGCAGAAGGGCTAAATAGATGTGGTCAAAGTATAGATGATATAGCAAATAAGCACCTAACACACATTATTGGTGATCCGTCAGATATAGCTGAAATGGCGTTATTTCTAGCTGATAATGATAAATCTAAATTTATAACAGGAAGCAATATATATGTTGATGGAGGAGCTTCTATAAAATTATCAACTGAATAAAAATTGATAATAATATTACTAGAAATACTTTCTTAATATACAGATAGTATAAACAACATGTCTAAAATATTTGCATATTCAGATAATATTATAGGATTAAATGTCCATCACAAATGGACAAAACATATAAAAGGACATAACTGTGAATTTTCATATTACAGAGATTCAGATGTAGTATATGATGTTTATGTGAAATTGGCTGATAATGAAACTATCTGTAAATTTACACTTTTTTGCAAATACTCTCAATGTTATTCTGGATGGACTACTGCTACTAGAGCAATTTGTCTGGGACGTGAAGGTTGTAAAATGGGATCTATAACACATATCCCAAAAAAATTCACACCTACAAATATTAATAAAGAGGTTTGTAATTCATCATATACAAGTATAGGATATGAAAAAAATGTATGCTACCATGATTTGTATTATTCTGATGATATAATAACCTTTACATGTGATGGTGAAGATGAATATTATCCAAATGGAGATATATTGATAAACATGGATTATTTCAAAGAAACAGGAAGAGGATTTGACAAACCTGTAACATGGTTAGTTACAGGAGGCTCACTTCCTTTTGCATATAATCTAGAAGATCAATATGACACCAACCAATTGGATAGCATATTATATAAAAATATCATTATAAATGTTGGATCTTGTATTAATATTGATAAACTAATAAATGATATAGGAGGAACAATAATTATTATAAAAGTTGAAAATGATAGTGATAGCACAAAAATATTTGTAGGAGATTCAAATATGGGAAAATCTTTTATCGCTCATAAATATTCTGATAGTGTATATGAAACAGATAGTGATCCAGATTTGAATATTACAAATCAAGATATAATAGTTGTCGGGAATAAGTATAATGTCAATCTTGACAATGTTATGGAAAAATCTAATTCCAACACTATTTGTCGCTTTTATTATCCATAATAAAAGTGTATATATAATAACAAAATTATATTAATTATTAATTTATGCAAACTGACAAGAAAATTTTAAATATATTATTTTTAGACTTTTGGCCATCATGTACAGTAGAATATCTTAAAGACAAAAATGGTTTCGGTTCAACAGTACTAAAAATGTTAGGAGAAGATTATTATTTGACATACAATAAGAATCCTCCAGATCTGATTATATATTCAGTATTTGGTATTGAGCATAAAAAATATCCCAATATACCCAAAATCCTGTATACTGCAGAATATACTGGAGATATTGTCAGAAACTGTAGATTATCCTTAAGTTTTTTTAGAGATACTGCAACAAATTTTAGATTACCTAATTATGAAAGAATACATGGTTTCGATTGTTATCATAAATTACAAAAGTTAGATATACATAATATTTATAAGGAGAAAGATAGATTTTGCATATTTATCGTATCAAACCCTAACTGTAAATTCAGAAATAATTTTTTTATTAAATTATCAAAATATAAAAAAATTGATAGTTGCGGGAAAGTGTATAATAATGTTGATTTTATAACTCCACCAAGAGATTCTGATGAATATTATAAGCTTTTAAGTAGGTATAAATTTATGATTTCTTTTGAAAATCAATCACAAAATAATTATTTAACAGAAAAAATATATAATGCGATGAGGGGACATACTGTACCTATATACTGGGGAGATCCTTTAGTTAATGAAACATTTAATGATAAATCTTTCATAAATGTTACTGAAAATAATGTAGATAGTGCTATAGACAAAATTATTGAGTTGGATAATGATGATGATAAGTATATTAAAACTCTAAATGAACCATATGTATCAGATAGTTTTATCCAAAAATATAGTACAAGACATAATGAATTGAAAGAATTTCTAATTTGCAAGTTACAAAATTACTAATACTGCTACTAATAAGATAGTTTAGTATCAGCTGATATATTAGATTCTTTCCTATCAGTACCACTTGCATATGCTTTATGATCTTCATAAAACCATTTAACAAATTTATTGATATTATCAATATCATTAATTATAATTTTTAATTTATTAATGCTATCCTTTTCTCTGTTATTTCGCGCCTTAATAATATTATTGTCAATCCCATAATCAGATGCTGATATATATTGTATATTATGTATACCTAATGTTATACTTTTGATCCAATCAAATATTAATTTTGTTCTGTCTATATGAAATTTTGATGTAATAACTAATATATTTTTTAGTTTGAGAGGTAAAATAAAATTTGTATATGCAAAATATCCATTTGCAATAGTGTCATAAGATCCCCATTCTTTATAAATATCATTTGGCTTAACACCCAACGATATAAGATAATTTGAACTTGCTGTAGATTCATGAACCACATATCCCAATTTATTTAAATTTGCTGGTTTATGATAAGTGCCACCACCTAAACATACTATTTTAATACCTTCAATATACAACTGATGGGCTATATCTAAGCGTCTTTTAGTCCATTCATTAATATTATTATTATTATCCAATCCTCCAGCTAATACAAATATCATATCAAATGTATTAGATATATTATTATTATTTGGTGTATTATTATTTCCACTATATATTTTAATATCCTGTTCCTCCCATCCATCTGGTTTACATTCCCAACCTGATTTTATATACGCCATATATATATTATGCATATACTTAATAATGTATTTGAGCAAATATACTTATTATACATAAATAATTTTGAACTCGTCAGAGCAAAAAAAAAATTAGAAGATAAAGGAATCATTGCTAATTATTTTAAAGGTGTTGATGGGAAATGTAATGATAGTGGTTATAAAGAATATATTGTTAAACATACAAAATATAAAAATATACATAGTACTCTAAATGAAGGATCATATGGTCACATATCATCATTCATAAATATTCTAAAAGATGCCAAAAAGAATAATTACAAAAAAATAATAATATTTGAAGCAGATATATATTTTTGTGAAGATTTTGACATAAAATGTGCAAGATATTTAGATATGAAATTTAAATTGTTATATTTTGGTGCATCTCAAAATAAATTTTATAGAGAAGATACATGGGATGTAATTGATAAAAAATATTCAAAAAATCTAAAATCTGGATATTATTTTGCTAATAAAACTTTAGGTACATTTGCTGTTGGGATTGACAATAGTATATATGATTTTATAATAAATATACTATCAAAATATGAAAAGCCTACTGATGTTGCTTTTACTGATATTCATAATAAATATAGAGAGGAATGTATTGTGTGTTATCCTAATATAATATGTTGCGATCTTAGCAAATCAAATACAACATCATCAAAAAATCAAATAGAATCTTTTAAGAAGTTGAGATGGACTCTTAATTATGATTTTAGTGATTACATGAAATATTTAGTACATGTAGATAGCTGGTATGAATTTATTTTTGAAATAAATTCTATGTTAAAAGGTTTTAGTATAACTATCGGCAATATTACCATAAATAAAAATAATATTGATAAATACATTACTAAAAATCATTATAGGGTTTCATTTTATAGTGATGATACATATATTGAAATTTTTTTAAAAAATATATTTTTTTCGAAAAGTTATATTAAGAGGATAAATAACAGTACTAAAATATATATGAAAAAACTATCTAATAGACGTACAATGCGTTAAAAATATTATAGGAATATACATAAGATAATTATTATGGATAATACAAATACAACAATTATATCAAGAAGGTATTCTGTTATAAAAAATTCATGGTTTCATATGAAAATACATCTTGGTAGTTACTCTATGTATCAAACTGGAATATTAAAAATATTTAATGCAGATAATAAAAATATTATATATCCAGTTACAAAATTACCAGATATTCAATTTACAAAGTATTATAGTGCTGAATCTATTGAAGAAATGGACAAATACAATATTTTTGATATATATTTCTATACATCAGATAATGCAATGATTAATGTTCATATATTTAACCTTAATATTAAAGAGATTAAAGTAGAAAAAGTTAGTTTATCAACTGCCAAAAAAAAAATAAGTGTATGGAGATTAAGAAAACTTTTTAGTCTTGTACATCTCAAATATTATATTGATCATCTTCACAAAGACTTGAATAATTCTCAATTTTTGGATAGATTTAGCAGTGATTATGTACTTTTAAAAGATCCCAATTATTTCGATAAATATATCAGAAAAATTAAACTAACTAAATTCAAAAATATTCCAACTGATAATAATATAATGTATCTTGTTGACTCATCTATTCAATATGAGAATAATGATGACACTTTCAGAACCCATAATATATTGAAAGCTATGAATAATAATAAACCAGAAGGTAGTGATGTTTGTTGTGTAACTAGATATGGATTTCCTTATGATAGAGATATATCAATTAGTAGCAAAAGAGTTTCTAGTTTTCTAGATAATGTTAAATATGTTAAACTTGTTAAGGATACAGATAATTACAACACAAATTGTATTATAAAATATTTAGAAAAATATATCAATGCTCTTATCATTATGTGCCTTAAAATGAATATTACGATTATACATTCATCAACAAATTATATAAACGGTATAGCTGGTATGTATGCCGCAAAATATTTGGGAATAAAATCAATATATGAAATAAGAAGTTTTGCAGAAGATTTTATTCTTAGTACACGACCAGAATTATATGGAAGTGATCTTATACTTATGAGAAATAATTTAGAAAATATAATGCTCAATAATACTGACAAATTATATGTTGCTAGTTATGATTTTCTTGATGAATTAACAAGGAGAAAAATTAATATTGAAAAAGTAGGTATAATACCAAATGGAATAGATGTGCCACCAAATATTTCTAATAGTATTTCTGATATTTCTAATATATCTGATAGTACTGAAGTTAATATACCATATCCTGATGATGATGAAAAAATTAATATGTTAAAAAGATTCAAATTGGATAATATTGACATGATAGTGGGCTATTCTGGCCCTATATATAACATTAAAAGATGGATTGAAACACTTGATAAATTAAATACATTATATCAAAAAAATAATACAAGTTATAAATTTGTGTATATAGGATATCAAAAATACTGGGAAATTTTGATATCTAACAATAATAATATATTGGGCAACTTTTTATTTATTAATTGTGATAATATCAGTGATGCATCAATATACAAATATTATAATCTGTTAGACATATTTCTATGTGTTGAGGATTATATGGATATTACAGAGGATGTAATTTATAAAGCGATGATTATGGAAAATCTGGTTATTGTTTATAATAGTGATAATATAAACAAAATTATTGAAAACGGTAAAACAGGACTTATATTTTCAAATAATATAGATTTAGAGAAATATTTAACATTAGACATAGAAGATAGATTATATATTGTATCTGCAGGCCGAAAATATTCTCTGGATAATGGACAATGGAAGGATATTATTAAAAAAATAGTATATTAAATAATTATATATATGTGTGATGATATTTATGATTCAGAAGAATATAATGACCCTATTATTGATATAGAAGTGATTATTGAAGGGTATAGAAAAGATTATGATAAAAATAAAATTAGCAGGAAAGAAATGTATAAGAAATTATTAGATTTACATATAAATTACATGGATGCATATTTATTTTCTGTTAAAAATTATAGTAACAGTAATAGACTATATATTGAAACTATGTACAAAAATATAAATAATAATCGTAAAAATGATAAACTAAAACAAAATATAGAGCATCACATAAAAAATATTGAAATATTTTATATTCAAACAAAATATATTGGGGAAACTATTGATATATTAATGGGTATACATAACAAGAATATTATTGATTATGGTAAAACATATGCAAATATAATTAGAGAATATATTCAGATTAAAAATGATATAGATAATTTTGATAAATTACATACTGAACTTTTTTTAAAAAGTAAAATACTTAAGCAAATGTGATATGGTGCACTATAAAACATATTATAATAAATTATAAATATTAATCATATGTTGATAGAATCAAGTTATCACTAGTATTTATATATTTTCCTGATGATAATTGTGGAATCTGACTAAATCTGTTATTTTTTAACCATACTCTCATATCCTTTATTAAATTTTCATAATTTTTATCTTCTTTATAATTATTTATAAATGATGCTGTCATGGCACCTTGATATTCATATTTTCCTTCTTTTTTATCTAATAAATAAGCATCAGCAGATGTTTGTTTATCCAAACATCCACTTATCATAATAACATCACATTCTGTCTTTTTTAACTTTTCATAAATAGTTACAGTATTTAATCTATCTATCGCATAATTGTATTTAAGATCTAACATAGTTCCACTATGGCATGCATCAATAAGAGATACAAGTGTTACATTAGATGGTAATTTATCTATAAAATTACTTTTCAAAATGTCATCTTCTATAAATCCGCTTGTGGAATAATCCACTGGGCATAATACTTCATCTCTACCATCTTCTTCATCACCATTCTCATCTTTAATATTATACCCGTGTCCACTATATGCAAGAAAAAGTAAGACTTTTTTATCTTTATTATTCAAAGAAAATGTAATCATATTATCTAACATTTTTAATATATTATTTTTTGTTGGATATAATAGACCATTTTTGTTATCATTCATCATAATAATTTCATTATTTTTAAAATAATCCTTTTCAAGTAAAAATTTTTTAAGGTTTTGCGAATCATTTATACATCCTGACAATTCTGAAAAAGTATTCTTATAGTTAATACCTATAAGTACACAAAATTTTGCAAAATTAGTATTTTTTGCTCTTGTTGGCATTGTAATAAATTAACAATATAAAATAAATTATTAGTCAAATGAATAAAATAAATTATTAGTCAAGAGAATATAACAAATTATATATATTATATTCATCTATTTCATCATCTGTATCTCCTAATGGAGGTATTTCATCATCTGTATCTCCTAATGGAGGTATTTCATCATCTGTATCTCCTAATGGAGGTATATCATCATATATGTTATCATCAATATTATCTGATTGTTGTGTATTATTAATACTATAAACATTATTTGTAATATAATGTAAATTGCAATCGGTTATATAAGATATATCTAGTGGTATCATTACATATACATTATGTGACAAAAACTGATAGATAAATATATATTAGTATATATCATTCAATTTTTTATCAGCGAGTACTATGAATAATTTCTTTTATTATGTAGTATTATTAATGAAAGATTTTATTATATTTTTCCATGGTCATGAAGGGTCCTCTGCTACTGTATCACAACTTAAAAAATTAGATAATATTGATATTATTGGGTTTGAACCATTTGATGCAAATAAAAAACCTCTTATCAGCAAAGATATTAAAAAAATTTTTACACTTATATTTAATAAAAATGTTAAAAAAAATTACATAGAAGCAATAAATCCTATATATAAATATTATTATAAAAGAGATTTTCCAGAATTTGATAAAAGTAAATCTGTTGGGTTTAAAATGAGAATTAAAAATTTACATGACATATTACCTATTGCAAAAAAACATAATGTTGTGGTATTTATACTATTTAGACATAATATATTAAAATGGGCAATATCTAAATGTAGACCAAATTCATATCAATTTAAATTAGTAAAAGGTCAAATACAGGAGAATCCACCATTAAATATAGATTTTAATATGTTAGATAAAAAGATAGAAGAGTGTAAAAAATTACATGAACAAAAGAAAATGATACTTAACAGGTGTATAAAGGATAGGTTGAGGGCATATCCTATATATTATGAGTATATGAATGAGGATAAAGAAAAATATTTTGGTGATATTTTAGATAAAATTGGTATTACCTTATCTCCTGATGAATTAAGTAATTTTATAGCAAAACAAAATTACTTTAAAAAGGTGCATAGTGATAATCTTGAAGATTTTGTTATAAATTATAATGAATTATTAACATATGTGAAAAAAAATAATCTTGAAGATTATCTGTAAGTATAATTTGAAAATTGCCTATGTCTATTATTATATGATTTTTTGGACTTTTTTAACATAATATGTATCTCTTCCAGCTATCTTTTCTTTAGTTATTTTATTACCTTTTTTATCTTTTTCTTGAGAATACACATGATAATAATATGGCACTACTATTTTTTTTGGTTTTATATTTTGTATATCTTTAGGGATTGCTAATGATGATTCCTTAAGATGATTATATAGTACAGAAAAACTAACAAGTTTGATAGTTCTGTATAAATCTTTAATCTGTTTATCTGATAAATTTCCTGTATTATGCTTTGGGTGTATTTTTGCTAAATATAGAGCTTCATTTTTGATATAATTTCCTATACCACATAATTTATCCTGATCCATAAGAAATTTTGATACCATCATTTTTTTTGATTTTATCAAGTTATAAAATGCTTTATATGTATATTTTTCAGTTAAAATATCTGTACCTAATTTTCCAAGTCGTTTTATATGTTCTTTTTTCCCTAATATTTCTATTTTTGTAAATTTCCTTTTGCTCTGGACATAAATATCATTCTTATCGAGATGGATTATATATTTTGTATGTTTAGGTTCATCATCTAAATAAATCCATCCTGTTAGCATAAGATGAATATGCATATAATAATGTTCTGTCTCAATATACAATAATTTTCCTTTTGTATAGATTCCATTTATCTTACTTTTATTAGGTAATGTTACTTTTTGTTTACTATAAGATGTTATATTATTTATGTATTTACCTTTGATCTGCTTGAGTTGTTCTCTCAAATATCTGAGCTCTGGTCCTTCTGGCATAGTAATATTTATATATTATATTGTATGTATTATATAAGTTACTGTATGAATTTATGTAAATATAGTAATATGTTTGGAAAACCAAATACAGGAATACATAAATACAGACTATTTGATATAGCTATACTAGATGTCCTACTAACTATTATTATAGGAATTATAATACATAAATTTACAGGATATAGTATGATATATATACTTTTTGTATTATTTTTGTTAGGTATTGTTATGCATAGATTATTTTGTGTAAGGACAACTATTGATAAAATATTATTTAGGTGAGATAAAAATTATACCAAACTCCTTTTGAAGTATGATATAATATAGATGCAATAAGATATAGTTTATATCTAATTATCTGGGATAATAGCCATTCCTCTTACATTTTGAGGTGTAGTAAAAGAGCCTATTGAGCTTGATGTTGCATCAGTAAGTATGCTGTATGATCCATCACTTACAGCTACGGTAAATAATTCATTATTTTGGTAAAATGCCATTCCAGAATAGGTTGCAACATCTGTTACTGCACCTATAGCAACTGGTGCAACAGCTGGTGTTGATGTATCAAAAGATTCCATAGCTACAGTTGATACTGTATCATTATAAAGATGATATATAATATTTGTTGATTGATCACTTCCGATAACATGAATTGATCCTGTAACTCCTTCTGATAAGTCTGCAATTTTGGTTGTGACACCAGTAGATGTATTAATAATATATAAATCACCACCTGCAAGATCAGGTCCTCCTTGATCAACACCATCTGAACCAACAACACCATATAAAGTACCACTTGATGCAAAAGTAATACTTGAAAATCTATCACCAATATAATATATATGTTCTGCAATACCTGCAAGAAAATTTCCGTTTCCATTATTAAATCTAATTAATTTATATTCAGTAAAATCATTTGGACTAGCTCCAACATTCTCTTTAACAACAGCATACACATAATCTGTTTGTTGATCATGAGCTAATGCTGTACCATATACAGTACCTACTCCATTTATATTTATAGTTGTACCAGTAAAATCACCACTTCCTAAATCTACTTCTCTAATAGTATTTGCAATTTGATTATCAATAACCCATGCTCTGGAATTTTCTTTACATCCGATAGCCATAAAATTCATTCTATCATCTCCTCCTTGAATTATTGCATCTCTGAATGTAACAGATTGTATAAAAGCAGGGTCATCAGATGTAACTAATAATACTGGAGGTCCGTTAAATAATTCAGTAAAATTTATTGTATATTCAGTACCATCGACATCAGCTGTAAATTTATCTGATGAGTTAGGCAAAATTTCACCAGTTGCTCCAACACCACCATGAATTATTAATGTTTCTTCACATTCTGGTATAAATGTACATGGAGGTCCTTTTGGCCCTGTTACTCCAGGTGGGCCTTGAAATCCTTGAGGTCCAGTAGGACCTGGTTCTCCGGGAATACCTTGAATGCCTTGAACACCTTGCTGTCCTTGGATACCAGTTGGTCCATCCTCTCCTTGACATCCAGTTGGTCCAACACAGCAACATTTTTTACACCCATTTTTTTGTCCACATTTTATAGGACCTTTTGATTTACAATTTGTATTGCAACATTTATCAACTACTTCTTCATCGCAATTACTATGTGCGCATTTGGTGTAATAATATTTCTTCATAAATATACTTATATATATATATAACAAAATACTTTTCATTATAATATAAGAATTTTTCCTATATTATAATTTTATCATACTTATAATTATAAATTAGTTAGTGCAAATCCTCTTACATATAATGCTGTAGCACTAAGCGTATCTATATTAACAGTTCCATCAAATGCATAAAATGCATTATTGCCATTATGAAATATAAACTCATCACCCTTAAATGATGTTACAGCACTTAAATTTGTATTTCCAACATCATTACCATTAACTGATACTGGCGCATTTGTTGGATTTGCTGGATCCCATGATTCAACAGATACCTCTCCTGCATTACCTATATAAAAGTGATAAATTAAACTATCTTCATCATTATATGTAATTAAATGATATCTATTACCATCACCTTCTGATAAATCTGCTACTTTTGTTGTAACTGCATTACTTTTATTTATTTTATATAAATCTCCTCCACTTAAATCAGGACCACCTTGATCTCCTCCAATATCACCTATTACACCCCACATTTGGCCAGATGTATCTATTGTAATACTATCAAATTGATCCCCTAATCTGTATACAACAACAGCTACTCCATTACTAAAATCTGTAAATCTAATTAATCTATAATCATCTAATGGAGCATTATCCAAATTACTTACTGTTACAACACCATAAATATCTCCATTTGTTGGATCATGTGTTAATGCTCTTCCATAAAATGATGGAACTGGATTACCATTTTCTGTTAATGTAATGTTTCTTGTTTGTACTGTATTTCCTGTAATAGGATCAACTTGTCTTAAAGTATTTGTGTTATTCCTATCAATACCCCAAAAATTCACTTCACATGGACATCCTACTGCAAAAAAGTTCATGAAACCACTTCCACCTACAATAACTGCATCTCTATATGTTGATGAAAAGATACTTGATTGAGCATTTGATGATACTGTTAATACTGGTGCTTCATTAAAAAATTTCCCATATGTTATAGTATATTCTGTACCAGTTGGACCTCCTGTAACACCTGCTGTTATATTATCTGATGAATTAGGACCTATTACTCCTGTTGGCCCGATATTACCTAATACTATACATGGCTCATTACATTCTGGAATCATAAAGCAAGGATCACCTCTTGGACCAGTTGGCCCAGTATCTCCTTGAATACCTTCAATTCCTCTTGCTCCTGTTGGACCATCCTCACCTTGAAAACCTTGAGGACCTTGTGGCCCTTGGGGACCTTGTGGTCCTGTCGGTCCTTGTTTTCCCATAGGTCCTTGTGGCCCTTTACAACAATTTGATTTGCATTTACTATCACATTTTTTTTGTTTGTAATATTTTGTTTTACTGTATCCACCACAATTATATTTTGGTTGATTACATTCTAAATTACAATCAGTATCACAACTCTCAGATGTATTACAATTTATATTGCAAGAATTACTATTACATGAACCATTTTTACAATTATACATCGATATATATATAAACTATATATATTATTAAAAAAAGTGGAATATTTTATATGACATATTTACAGTAAATATTTTTTGATTATAGTCGGACATGGTATATTTATAATAAAAAATAATAATTATACATAAAATAAAATAAAAAAATAAAATAATTAAATCAATAAAAATATCAACCAAATATCGATCCGATATAGCCCCTCCAGCTGCTTTCAATTACTGGTTCTGCAACCGGCTCTTTTTCATCATCATAAAGAGGAATTTGTGAAAGATCATCTACTTGTAAATAATTTAAAATAGATGGTGGAACTAAATCTCTTCCATAGGAGAAAATTAATTTAATTTGCTCTTGGTTTGATCTTGTATAGCATAATAATGCTAAATACAAGATCACAGCTGTTGCGTTTTTTGCAAAAGCTTCAACCACCAACAAATGAAGGGTATCTGCTTGTTTCCCTTTATCTTCTTTTTCTCCTTTATTTTCAGGCAATTCAATGCCAGCCAACCAAGACCAATATTCCATTGTGCTGGAATTTCCAGAAATGGCATTATTTGCCATTTCAATTACCTGTATGTAATTATATAGGTCAACTCCTAATATTTTAGCGATAAATATTAGGAGAACTCCTAATCCTCTAAAAGAGGATACAATTCCTTTCTCTTTTATTTGTTTGATTAAATCCGTAATTGGATTGTTTTCAATTTCAATATAGTTATTATTGTTTTTAACTTCATTTTCATCGATTATTACAAATTCATCTTCATTTTCAATCTTGTTTGATGTCATTTTTTATAAATTTGTTTTTTTTTAATTGAACTATCCAAATATAATGGACTGCTATGAAAACAAAATTTTCAATTTTTTTTAATTGCATCCATATTGTTATTTATAATATATATATTTTGTATTCCCAGTTAATAAGTTAAATAAATTAAAATTTAGAATCCAAATCCAGGACTCAAATCAAGATTTATCTTTTTGTTTGGATTTGGACCAAAGGGAAGGAATCCATTAAATATATTTGTCAGTGGATTGACATATACCAAATTAGGTTCTCTTACATTATTATTATTATAATTTGGAGGGTTAAACAACAATTCTATTTCGAAATTGAATTGTTGAATCTCAGCTGTAATAATATTATTATTACTTGAAGCAATGAATTTAGTAAATGTTTTAACCTCACTGGAAAGGATTTCATCTTTTCTTTTTCCTTTTGTTTTATTCGGATATTTTTTGTGCAAAATGCACACAAAAAAATCTATTACACAATATATTACTATTGTTTGTATTTTTTTTATTTCATCTACAATATCAAGTTGTGATAAAATCTTTTGTATATTTTCCTTTAAATTTGGGAAGATGCCAAGTAAGAATCTAATTGACCGATTGTTCTCAACAACCCAAATATACAGTTTTTTTGCAACTGTACTTTTTTTAAGGAAAATTTCCCATTTAGTTTCTTTTTTATTATCATAAATTTCAATCTTGTTTGATGTCATTTTTTATAAATTTGTTTTTTTTTAATTGAACTATCCAAATATAATGGACTGCTATGGGAACCAAAATTTCAATTTTTTTTAATAAACAAAAAATTATGTCTCCATATATTCCCATGGAGAATAATATTCTTCTTCTATAACAGCATTTTGTTGAGCTGTTAGCATGGCTTCCTCTTCAGGAGTTAATATAACATTATTATTATTATTATTGTTATTATTAATAACATTATTGATAGTAGTGATAAAATTTCCCATCTTATCAAGTATATTAGATAATAAATAAATGGATTATGTAATACATTACTTTTTCAATTTTTATAGTATATATAATAAAAAAAAGGAAAGGAAAAGTCAAAACAAATTTTCATTACTATCTCTGTGTACCACTCAGAGATAGTTATCTAGATTGCTTCTAGTTGCTGCCATCTCAGCAAACCATTCCGCAAGCGTACGGCCACCAACATCCGTTTCTACTTCACACTCCCAACTAATAATACTTATTATATTGGGGGGTTGATGGGTATTGTTGTTATTATTGTTATTATTGTTATCGTTGTTATTGTTGTTATTATTATTGTTATTACCGTTATTTTCAACGGTATTGTTATTATTATCGTTGTTACTCATTTTTCTAAACAATCAATAAAAAGTTATTACTGGTGGAACTTTATGGGACCTATGTTGCATTCTATTTTTCAATTTTATTTTACTAGTCGATTAATACATTACAAGTATAATAATGTATTAATATCTACTCATATCAGTATATTTATATTATTAATAATTCTTTAATAATTGCTAAACCTCTTAAATTGTTAGGGATGGTATCAATTTGGTCAGTATTAGCAAGGATATCAAGAGCATATAATCCATCAGTTGATCTTAATGCCAAAAATTCATCATTCTTGTTATACACTAATCCCCACCAATTATTATCTTCATTTATAGCACCGATATTGACTGGAGCATTTCCAGGGTTATTTGGATCCCATGTTTCCAATTGTGCATCATTGATAGTATTGTGATAGATATGATATATTAGACCATCATCATCATTATATCCGATTGCATGAGATGGACCAGTTGAACCAGATGCTCCTTCAGATAAATCAGCAATTTTAGTTGTTACACCAGTAGCTTTATTAATTTGATAAAGATCACCTCTACCAAAATCAGGTGAGCCAGTATCACCTGCACCTACTCCAACAACTCCCCATAATTGACCAGATGAATCAAATGTTAATCCTTCAAACTTGTCACCTAATTTATAAATTACATCAGCTTCAGCGTATGTACTATCTCTAAATTTAATTAATCTATAATCATCAATAGGTGCTACACCTGAGGTAGGTGTTACAACTGCATATAAATCATTATTTGTTGGGTCAGCTGCTAAAGCATGACCATATACACTTCCGATATTTGATGCATTCTCATAAACAACAAAATTTACTGTATCAATAATATCACCAGTAGGTGCATCAATCTTTCTAAGAGTATTTGAAATATTATGTTCAATACTCCATACTTCAAAATCACAAGGACATCCGATAGCGATAAAATTCATAAGTGAATCACCACCAACTAATAAAGCATCTCTATATGTTGTATTAAAAAGAGTTGCTGGTTCGTTAGATGAAGCAATGACAACTGGTGGACCATCAAAGAATTTTTCAAATATAATGTTATATTCTGTTCCAGTAGGTCCTGCTTGAACTTCTACTGTCCAACCTTCTGATGAATTAGCTAATATTTCCCCAGTAGGTCCTATACTTCCATGTAATATACATGGTTTTTCACATTCTGGAATTCTAAAACAAGAATCTCCTGTTGCTCCAGTTGGTCCATCTTCACCTTGTAATCCTTGTGGACCAGTTGGTCCAGTTGGTCCTTGTTCTCCTTGAGGACCTCTTGCACCAATTGGTCCAGTTGATCCAGTCGGTCCTGTATTTCCATCTTTTCCAGTTGGTCCTACACATGACTTATTGCAACATTTACTACATGAACATGTATCATAGCAACTATTTTTTGAATATCTATTACATACAGTATAACATTTTTTACTTGGCATAGTATATATATATAATAAAATAAAGAAAAATAAATTTCATTGTTATATATTTTATTATATTGATTATTAATATAAATATATATGGGAAATTCAGTAAACAAAAATGAAGTTAAGATATATCAATCATGTGATTTTAAAGGGAAATCAGCTAAACTACCATTAGGTAAATTTTCACTTGATATGTTAAAAGAACAAGGTTATACTATAGATAATATTCAATCATTAAAAATTGCACCTAAAACTGTTGTTATTCTATATGAAAATTCAGACCTCTCTGGTAGTATTATCAAATATGAAAATACTTCAGCTACAAGAATAAAAGATGTAAAATGTATAGGTGACGGATCAATTGAAGAATGGAAAAATAATATTAAGTCATTAATTATACAAAAATATAATGAGCCAGGGTCAGTACCTGATAGTGTATCAGATGAAATGCTTGATATTGCAGCAGATCAAGTGAATAAGTTGGATCTTGAAGGTGTTAATCAGAAAAAAATTATTATTAGAGATTTAGATAAACCATTAAAAATAAGAAATATTGATGGAATTTGTGTGATGAAACATATTCTAAATAATAAAGATAATCTAACAGAAAAAGAAATGATAAATATTACTAAAAAATGTTCAAGTACTTTAGAAGTTATACCGCAAGTATCATCGCCAGAAAATACAATAGAGTCATTTGGAGTTAAACTTGTAAATAATACAACACTTATTTTAGTATTAATAATTGGACTTGTATTAACATATATGTATATGAAAAAAAATCGACTATTATAATTTTTTATTTGGCAATTATATAAATGTCAAATAAATACGCTTCTACATTTACTATAACAGAATCATCAACAGGTGTACCTGAATTAACGCCTAAAAATACTATAAAGTTACATATTGGATGTGATAAAAATATATTTATTAATATTAATCTTAATAATAAGAAAGTAACATCATATTATGATTATCATATTAAACAATTAGCTGTTAATGGAGAAGATATAACAGCTATAACTATCGGACCTAAAACAGTTCTCGATGCATACAGTACAGTCAATCTTATGGGTGATAAAACAACTATAATCAATGATACTGACAAAGAAGAAAAAATATTACATATTGGATGTATAGAGGGAAATCCAGTATTTAATGGTTCTGTATTATCATTTACAGTATGGGATTATGACCATTATTTAGAAACATTTGGTATTAGATATTGTTCTCATGATTCAGAATGTAAGGATGCTGAGTATTGTTTATGTAAAGGAGGACAACGGGATCCAAATTGGTGTCCTAATACGAAAAAAAGATGTTTACCAGTATCTAGATACATTCAAGCAAGATTACCATATCCAAAAAATTATGATTATATTAACATACCATGTTTAAAATCTAACCTAGACCAAGAGATAACTCCAGATAATATGACTTATGTTGATCTTGCAAAAAGAAGCTATCCATGTTCTACAACAACATATGAAGGAGATAATAGATTGTTAGAAGGATTTTCATCTAAAAATACAAATATTAATATATTTCTTATTTTAGCTATAATACTGTATCTATGTTATATAGCCAACTAAAAAAATTGATATTAAAATAGTAATACATATTATTATACATATTACTATATATTATCTTATTTATACTTATGGACCAATTTCCTGAACATATAAATAGACATTCATGCACAACTCTAATAAGAGATGTTGAAAATAATCTTATGCGAGAAACTATTATGAATTTCACAAATAATATAGAAAAATCAATAATGCATATTGACTATGAAATAGAATTAAAATTTCCAGATAAATTACCCTCAAAACATAGAATGAAAATAGCTAATATGCTTCTTGAAAAATTTGGAAAATTAAAAATTAAGGATGTTAATGGAGATTTTACATCTAGTAAAGTTACAGATAATAAAGATGACATTAATAGAAATATTGATACAATTTTTATTGAATTATAAATTTATTTTATTTATATGCTGTTTCGTAATTATGTGTATATTTGCGATTAGTTATATATTATAATTTATGGGATAAGTATATATGTTTGCTAAATTATTAAAAAAAAATGTAAAATACAATGAACAAAAAAAAGAGAATACATGTTATATATACATAAATCAATACATCAAAGAAAATACAAAAGAATCATACAAAAAAATGGCTGTAAAATAAAAAATTAGAAAATATACTATATGTATATAATGCCAAATTATAAATATTATAATTCAAGTCATGGTAGTTGTGCCTTTGCTAAAGCATGTGATGAAACTGCTGATAATTGTTGCAAAAAATCTGTTTGTTCAAGTTGTTCTTGTTGTTCAAGTTGCTCTTGTAACCCTAATAAATGTAATGAACCTGCTCCTACAAATAACATGTGTTGTATAAATTCAGGTTTAGTAGTTGAAAAAAATTTATTGAATGTTTGTAGAATACCTTATGCTAATCTTTTTGAATTATTAGCTAATTTCCCATCATTTATAGGATTTTCGCAAATAATTGCAACATATGAGATAGTTATACATAATAACACACCAAACACTATTGATAATTTATCAATATTGGACACATTCGCTGGAGAAGCCTTTAATGGTGAATCATTACCATTTTCAAGTAGTATTGAGGTATTATCATGTTCCGACAATTTAGTAGTACTAGAACCAGAAGTTATAGGAGAATCTAATGGTCAGTTACTTAGTTCTGAAGAATCAAGTATTCCTCCATGTAGTACATGTAAAATAATCCTTAAATTGGCTCTATCTGCCCCAGATGAATCTATATGTGAAATTAGACATGTAATGAATACAATATGTGTTGATGGATATATCAATGATAAACAATTTAACACTATTACCGAAAAGTCAGATATCTTCAAAACAGAGTCTGATTTCTCATTTTTGATAGGTATTAATTTTAATATTAATATAGATTTATAAAATGTGTAATATGTAATCACAACTACAAAAAAATTGAAAAATAATATATATAATACGATCTTTTATATTGTATTATATAATCCTTTTATATTTAACTATGTCAAAAGTTCCGACAGCAATCCAACCACTATTGGAAATATTATATAATTTATTGGAACAACCTGATAGTAGTAAAACATTATCAAATATTATTCCCAGACTAAGTCTGGAAGATATAGAGAAAATAAAGGAATTAATTATTTCCAGAAATGAGATAAATTATATTTCAGATTCAATAGGACGATTGAATAATTTGAATTATTTAGACTTATCTTATAATAAACTTACAGAGCTTCCACCATCTATAAAGAAATTAAATAATTTACAAGAATTATTATTAGATTCTAATAAATTAAAATATTTGCCAGAAACCATCGGCAAATTAATAAATTTAACAAATTTATCAGTTTCAGATAATAATTTAATTACTATTCCTAATTCTGTAACATATTTACTTAAATTAAAAATTTTAGATTTAAGTGAAAATTGCCTTAAATCTTTACCTATTGATATAGGACAACTTAAAAATTTGGTAGAACTGTATATAAATTTTAATGATATTATGGAATTACCTCAAAGTATTTATACTTTTTCTGCATTAAAAAAAATATATTTAGATTCAAAAGTTAATCATGTAGATTGTTACGATAATAATAACATTAACTTATGCGTTAAAACATGTTTTCCAGATGGAATAACATTAACTACTTGGATTATTAAATCTGAATCTAATTCAGATAGTGAATCTGATTCAGATTTTGACTAATATTTCAAATTTATATATTTCGCTTTATATTTTTTATATTTATAACGATAACTATATTTTCCACCTGTTTGATTTTTAACTGTTTCATTTTTAACTTTTTCATTTATATCCTTTACTTTTTTAATATACTTGATTATATCATTGCTTTCATATTTATTATTATTTGCGATAGTTTCTCCAGATCCAGCAGTAAGATATATTTCAAATTTTGCAACATCATCATTTATATTTGGGATAATATCTATATCTAATTGGTGTAAATTTTTTATTATATCTTCTTGTAAATCATTTTTTAATCTATTAAAATTATTATCATTTTTTGGAGTATTAATATATATTATATATTTATTCATAATCCCAATTTTGTCCATTATGTATATATATACATAACTAATAAAAATTGATATATAATATATAACTATTATTAATATATCAATATATAGAACATATGACAGCATTAATCGTAATAAATATTCAAAATGATTATTGTACAGGTTCGATGGCAATACCCGGAGCACTTGATATAATACCTAAAATAAATAAAATAAGAGATAAATTTGATTATATTTTTTTTGTGCAAGATTCTTTCTCAAAATATCACCAACAATTTTTTGATAAAACGGTAAAATTTCCATATTGTATAAAGGATACATATGGCGAAAAAATTCCGAGTGGGATTATTACAAAATCATATGATACTTATATTACAAAAGGTAACTTAAATATGCATAATGCTGATTCTGCATTCTATAATTCTGAGGGCAATAATAAAAAAGAAACATATTTAAAATTTCACTTAAATATGAAAAATATTTCTGAAATATATTTATGTGGTAATTATTTTGAAAAAACTATATTTCCTACTGCTATTGATGGTTATAGATTAGGATATAATGTTAATATTATTAAAAATATTACTACATATATTGATGAAAATAATATGGATAGAGGACTAAAATATTTAGAAACACTTAATATACCTATAGTTGATTTATCTTAACAATTTGAATAAAAATACTGATATTAAACATACAATACTATGCAAAAATATACCTATATATGTTGGACATCCAGCCCCATCAATAGTTTGTATATAAGGAAGCTTGTCTGTTATTGTATATATTTCATTATTTGATAACAAATAAAATATTAATCCATATGTAATTGCACACAATATTATATTATTAAATGGTTTTCTGACATATCTATTTTTCATTAAATTAATAATAGTCAATATTATTCCTACAAGCATAATAAATACAAACATATGCAAAACATGACTCCATGCATTTGGACATTCGGATCCACTTACTACTTTGTACAGTATAGGTAAGGATAATAATATGAAGAAGATAGCAGTAATAAAAGCTGTTCCAATATTTTCTAACATTGTCATTATATTATTTATATATTATAAAAACATTATTTTTGCTATAATAGCAAAATAAAAAATTGATAATAATAATTATAATAATTAATATAATTATTAATACAGTATAAAATTGATAATATAAATGTCACCTTCCTATGACTAAAGTCGTAAATTTCCTATTTAATATTGTTAGAAACACTTTAAGTAATGCTTTTTATAAGTTTCATCAAGGGATGCTTGCAACCCAAGTTTCCTTTATTGCTATATCAATTATATTTCTAAAACTTATCCTATTAAAATTCATATCACTTCCTATATCATACATTAAATGATAAGTTAGATATATCTTTTTGCCTTTATAGGTTTGATTTTTTGAATACTGATGATACTCTATATAAATAGTTCATTATATAGAGAAATGTATATAATCAGATATGTATTACATATTTTACACATGTATATTTGAGCGCAAAATATATAAAAAAATTGAAAAAATGAATCTTAACAATATCCTTTATGTCTGACACTAAATAATAAAAAGTAAAAAAAGAAGTGATGAAATATATATTTAGAGGTTTTATTAACTACTTACTTCCACTTTGCGAAAATAGTAATAATAATAATAATAATAATAATAATGGTAATAATGCTATTAATCTGGCCTCATATCAATACAAATTATTATTATGTATATTGGGGAAAATATCCCCACATATTAGAATAGTTGGAGGTCTCTTACGAGACAAATTTGCAGAAATTGCTGCAAATAATTTTTTAATAGAAGGTTCTGAGGTGGAACTGCTAAATTTGATACGAGCGTATCTAGTATCTGGTAGTTGCCATAATTTTAAAGGATCAGATCTTGACCTTAAAATTTGTGTAGAATCTCATTCACAAATGGAAAAATTGGTTAAAACCTTAGATAGTGTTGGTTTCACAGTCCTTCAAGATACTGTGAAAAATGCACTTAAAAATTTTGGGACGGAAAACCCGTCTGTGATGAAGGTTACGTCAGCTAGTTTTCCCGAACCAGTTGATATAACATTTGTATCTTCGGTCCAAAAATTGGAAAATTTTTGGCAAGATACGGACTTCACTGTTGGTGCTTTTGCACTTGGTGTCACTTTTAAAAGTGATACTATGGTGTTGGAGCTAGTGGAAACTCCTATCCTTGAGCAAGGATTAAAGGATATTTTAGCAAAATCTCTAAACTTGTCCACTCCGACAACATTGGAAGAAGATAACAGGCGAATAATTCGCGTTATAAAATATCTTCTTAAAGGTTTTTCCCTAGGAGATGGATTCTCCTATGGAGGTAATATTGTTCCTTCTGTTGAAACAGCTCTTGGAGAAGTTTGTGGGAATATAAACATTTCCAAAAAATCAGAATCCACTTGGATAAATGATTTCCTCCAAGTGGTATTTGGAAATGGAGGGAAAAAACCAACCCCACAATCAATTACTAAAGGACAAGTTGCCAATTTGGTCACAGTTTTTTTAGTTGGAGAGAAAATTCCTTCTCTCGGACTATATTTGAAATATATGGCTGGGTTGGATACTTCTACCTCCCATAAAGAGGTAAATATTAAAGAATATCCGCTATACGCGGCATATACAACTGTTGTCCTGTTTTTTTCGAGATGTTGGAATTTTTCTTTTGGATTTCTCGATTCTGATAATTACCTGTCAAATTTTCTTTGTACTGGTAAAATAGCCGGTTCTCATAAAGATTTCTTAGAAAAACATTTAGATTTCTTGCAAGAAATTAAAGTTGCAGAAATTTACATTTCTGAAGAATTCCAAAATGCTAAAGAAAAAAGAATGACAGATTTTCAATCTGTCAAAAAAGATAAAACATTATCAAAAAAAGAAAAAATCTGTAAAAATAAACAAATAATTACAGATTTCAACGCAACAATAACACTTTTAATTAAAAATATTATTTCAGGTTGGGAATCATTTTTCCAATGATTTTATTTATAATTATAATTATTATTATTATTATTATTTTATAGCTATTCCAACCTGTATTGGATAAATAGTCTGTTTTTAAGAGGAATAGTTATATATGACTGCTACATCGGAGTTGATATTTCTTTATAAGACTAAATCCATAAAAATAGAAAATTAAGATAATAAAATAATATATTTCTGTATAATTCTTTATAAAGAAATATGTAACTAGTTACATACCCATATTATCAGAAATACTGTAAAGTATGGGTGTAGGTAGAATATTATTATAATATACAACTATAATATAATAATTCATTGTAATTTTATAGCTATTCCGACTAAAATTGGACAATAATAAACAAAAAATTGATAATAATAATTATAATAATTAATATAATTATTAATACAGTATAATAGTAATATGAATAATATCCAATATACTGCTAATTATATGGATACAGTAAAAACTGAAAAGCAAGATGTTTCATATTCAATGTATGTTGAAAATATTCGCGGGAATATATCTGATAATGAACCCCTAAAACATTCTTTATCAAAAATACAAGCATCATGGGTAGATGACTATGATATACAATATTGCCAAAATATTGAGTGTAACTCGTTATTTACATTTATAAACAGAAAACATCATTGTCGTAAATGTGGTAAAGTATTTTGTTCAACATGTACAAATTATAGAGCAGAAATACCACATTATATGCTATCTGATGATTCAAAAAAAGGTACATTTGCTGATAAATGTTATAATGTAATATATAATAGTAATGAACATAGAGTTTGTAAAAAATGTTTGTGTGAAATAAATCAATTGCGATCTATAAAACGATTAATAAAAATACTAAATTTAATTGAATTTGATATGAAACAATTAAAACAATTTGGAAAAATATGTAAAACATGGTTATTTGCAGCAAATGTATGTTTATCAACAATTAAAAATATCCAATATAAATTACCCCATAATGAATTTACGGTTGAAGAAATTTATATGATGCAAATAAATTCAAAATATTTTGCTGGACATAATAGATATTTGACATATTATATAAAAACTATTAGTGGTAATAATGAAGAATTAGATATAGCAAAATCTTTGGTAAAACAAAAAAAATATATATCTTGTTTTTCCATGATGTGTACATCAAATTGTAAGGAAATGTTAACTGCTCCTGATGTTATTGATATAATATCTTCTTGTAACAGAAACAATGCTAATACAATAAATAAGTTAAAATTTGCATTATCTCTTTTAAAATGCTCTGATACAGAGTTTAGATATTATATTCCATACTTAACATACAATATACATGATAGTAATACTATAATAGATGATTTTTTGATAAATAGATGTTCATCTAATTTCAATCTTGTAAATGCATTGTATAGAGAGATTAATATACTACTTTCTATGAAAAAATTATTAAAATATTCTAGACTTAAAGATTCTTTTGTTAGACATATATCTAAAAATTTGGATCACAAAAATTATTTAGTGGAACTATTAAAAGGAGATTCCTTTATAAATACAATACGAGATATATCAAATAATGTAAATAATGCAGACATTAATAACAATAATATTGATTACAAACTTAACAGTAATGTTATACTTCCTTTAAATACTGACATAAATATAAATAATATATTGTATGGAAAAGATGATATATCTGTAAAGAATAGCGCTACACAACCAGTAGTTATACCATGTATAACTGCAGATAATACTATGTATAAAATATTATTCAAAAATGAAAATACAAGAAAAGATCAGATTATTATGGATATAATAAGACTAATAGTGTTAATAGTTAAAGATGAAGAGAATATAGATTTAGATATAGTTATGTACAATGTATTACCTACAGGAGAAAATGATGGTATGATAGAAATTGTTGAAAATTGTGATACAATTTATTCTATACATCAAAACTTAAATTCTGATATACTAAATTATATATTAGAAAATAACGATAATTTAACGATTAAAAGTGTTAGAAATAAATTTATCCGAAGTGCTGCGGCGTTTAGTGTAATTACATATATATTAGGTGTTGGTGATAGGCATTTAGATAATATTATGATAACAAAGGATGGTCGATTATTTCATATTGATTTTGGTTATGTATTAGGTCAGGATACAGTTATTAGTAATCCCGGTATTAGAATTACACCAGATATAATTAAGGCTATTGGAGGTAGTAATAGTCCAAATTATAATAATTTTAAGGAATTATGCTCAATTATATATAATTGTATAAGAAGAAATATAAATATATTCTATCATATGTTAATGATGCTTCCTTCTATATCTGATATTGATCTTACTGAAGATCAGATAAAAGAACAAATATTAGCCAGATTCAGACCAGGAGAGAATAGAATAGATGCTGAATTACATCTTGTTAGTCAACTTGAACAAAATAAAATAACTGATCAAATAAAAGATTGGTGTCATTATCATAGCAAAGAAAAAACTATAAGCAGTTCTGTTAGTAAGATTTCAATGATATTTTCTGCTCTTATGCCATCATATACATCCAATAGTTAACAACTATTATTATTTTCTTCTAGATTTTCTTTTATTTGATCTGCTTTTACTCCTTTTACTTGATCTGCTTTTACTCCTTGATCTGCCTTTGCTCCTTGATCTGCCTTTGCTCCTTCTACTCGACCTGCTTTTGCTAGATTTTTTACTTGATTTTCTTTTTGCATTCTTATCTGCACTAACAAGTCTTTTACATATAGGTGCATGTTTAGCCATATCTTTTTTTCTACATGCAGGACAACAATAAGTTACACTTTTACATTTAGGACATACATGTGTTCCTTTTGCACGTGTATCTCTATAGCCCATAATACATTTATCATATGCACATAATGATTTCATAGCTATATATATAACCATATAAATTAGTTATCAATATTTGATTAATTTATAGTTATATAAATATATAATAAAGTTTCTATGGGAGGTTCTGAGTCTAAAAATAAAACAGAAATAGTAAATGATATTACTCAAAAAGTTATAATGGAAACTGTACAATCATGCCAACAAAATATACAACAGACGCAAGAAATAATAGTACGAAATTCAAGTAATATACTAGTATCTGGAGTTACGATGGATCAGTATGCCTCGTTTGATGTGACGTGCCTGTCGGAAAAGTTGAGTTCTGTTGATTTTGGAAACAGACTACAACAAGCTATAGAACAGATGGCACAAGCAGAAGCACCTGCTATATCTACTAGTAAGACAGAATCTGAAAATATAAGTAAAACAACAAATAAAGTTGTTCAAGAGGTAAAAGATATAGTAAAACAAGAGTGTTATTCAAGTATAATACAAAGGCAATCATTAGTAATTGATAACTCTGTCAATGCTGTTTTTGATAATATAACTTTTAGTCAGATAGGAAAAATGATAATTAGTTGCTTGCAAAAAAATGAAGGATATGTAAAAGCAGTTAATGATATAGCTACAACTATAGACCAACATGCAGAAGCAAAAACATCATTATTAGGACCTTTAGATATCTTCCCAGATATATCAATTCCAGGTATAGGTGATATTAGTAGTATATTTTACATAATATGCATATTATCGTCATCATGTTTATGTTTAGTTATAATATTAATATTATTAAGTTTTTTATTATAGATATATAATATAACATAATGACAGATAAGTGTCAGACTGACTGGGAAAATATATTAAATTCCTCTTCTCAACCAGATGTAATACTACATGATCAAGATGATTGTACAGGGAGAACTGGAAAAGCTACAGCAAGATATTATAGCAAAAGTAAATTAGAAGATATGGGATTTCATGATGATATAAATATAATGGTAATTCCTCCAAATTATATGGCACAAGTATGTGATGATGATAACTTAAAAAATTGTCATAAAGGATGGGTAACTGGTGGTATACAAGATATGAGAAATACAGATGTAGGAAAAGATGATATAGCTTCCATGAAAATTGTTAAACGAAAATCATGGGATAGTCATATAATAGACTGTTGTACAAGAAATCAAGATATGAATATGTGTGGCCAATGGTATGGAAATACTTCTGGTGCTTGTGATTCTGTAATGAAAGAACATTGTGCAAAAGAGGAAAATAAAACTGCAGATGAATGTGCATGTCTTAATGCATATGATGAAAAAGGGAATGCTATACCCCAACCACAATGCTTTTATCCTCCTTGTTCAACATCTGATGCTTATAAATTATCTAGTTGGAATGATATACCATGTGGGTCTTATTATGATTGTAAACAGTTAATAGATATTGGAGGATCTCAAAATACTGTTATAGATAATGTAAGTTTTGAACAACATTGTGGTTCACAATCTAACCAAGATGTTGTAAATACAAATAATGGCAATAACAATACAGGAAATAGTGGTAATACTGGTAATAGTGGCAATAATTTTAGTTTGTATGATTATATTCCATCTTTACCCACAGATTATACTATAAATGGTCTATTGGAGTGGTTTATGGATAATAAATTAGTATTCGGAGGTGGAATTGCATCTATATGTTGTATTATATTTATATTTATAATAATTCTGTTAGTTTTATTTATATAATGGCCGAATGTAAAGAAGATATTTCACAAACAGCAGGTAATATGAGATTAAAGCAGTATAATGATATTAGCAAATTATATCCACAATCAAAATGTACATTTAATACCATGCCACAACACATCCAAGAACACTATAAAGCATACAGAGAATATCCTATAGATCTTATAGGCTGTCCAGATAGAGATAAAGTATTTGTATTAAATTCTGATTGTACAAAATTCAAAAGAGTACCAAAAGATACATATCCAGATAAAAATTTAGATGACAATAAATATTCTGATTGTATCTTATCAGGAGGAAATTGTGATTATATATTGGATGATATTAATAAAAAAAGATTAGATTATACTATTAAACAAAATTTGGAATCATGTAATACAAGTCATGGATCTGGATGTGGAATTTATGATATTAACAATTTTATCTATACAGAAAATAAATTAAAAAAATATGTTATGTATTCAATACCTATCATATTATGTTGTATGTCTGTATTTTGTGTGATAATTATATTATTATTGTTGATATTATAACCAACCATGTCCTCTTGCAACTCGAATAAATGATTCTTTTGCTTCAGATTCTGAATATATTTTATCATGATTTTCAGGATCTAATCTCCCACCACCCTCAAGAATTTCAGCTTTTATTGTTACTATTAATGATTCAATAGAACAAGTACTAACCCAGTGAGATTCTGTAAGTATTTGCATACATAATGCACCAGCTCTTGTTACATGTCCAGTGAGGGCCATAAATCTTGGACTAATTATTCTAACAAATGGAGGACTAAATGGATATGTTTCTGGAAATTTTACCTCTAATTCAATGTCTGTATATCCATAGTTTGCCATATCTTTACCTATATCAGAATTTTTATCATATCCAAATATATTTACTTTCCAATTATATACATTTCTTCCTGAAGGAGATACTTTAAATCCTAATTTTTCTGGATCCCCTTTCTTTATCCTTTTATATTCACGAATTAGTTTCTTAATTCCTTTTCCTTGAATTATTGTTTTTGTCTCTTTACTTTCTTCATTAATTTTTTTTCTGAACATATTATCAATCTTATCACAAAATTTTGTTGATTTAACAAGGATTAAATATCTTTGAAGCAATATTTTCTCATCTGTTACAACATATATATTTCCTGATTTATGGTATTTTTTAATATTATCACCAACTTCAAAAACACCTATCACTGCTCCTGATATATTTCCTTTATTACCATAATTATATGAATATTGCGATGTTGTAGATAAATATATACCTGAGCCATATGCATCACCTCCTGTCATTAAATCAGTACCACTGCAATTTTTCAAACCATTTCTAATAATGGAATACCAATTATCCCAACCGCTTCCATGAAATAACATATCACCGTTTCCGCATTTAATCTTATTAAAATTATCCTCAATATCAACAGGATGTATTATTTTATATATCGTGATACTTTTATCATTGTTCTTTGTCCAAAAATTTCTCATAAGATCATCATCTTTTATAATCCGAACTTTACATGATAATATTATGAACCTTATCAATATGTACATATCCTTCCCTATATCATTCATTAATTCCCTATCATCTAAATATTCAACAGAATTTTCCATAAAATTATCAATATTAAATTGCTCTATAAGTGCAATTAATCTGGGAAAATTTTTAAGATAATTGTAATTATTTCCACTTAATGCACTTAATTCTCCTCTATTGCTATTGTTATTAGTATTTACAGTATCATCTAATATAAAATATTGAGGAAATGGTTCAAATATATCTTTATTTCTTGGACATTTAATAGCGTCAAATGCACTTATTAACAAAAATTTAGTAATTTCACTGTCCGCCTTAATATAATCTAATACTGGATTATCTATTAACAATTCCTCATACTTATAACAACACTTTTTTGAACCACATGTAACATATTTACTTGATTGATATTCTAATTTCTCACTACACACTATACAATAATCCTTAAGGTTGTTATATAACATTTTGCCTTCTACAATAATATCATATATACTATCAATTGATATATTGCTAAACATTCTATTTAATATGTTTACTAGCGCAATACTATCACAATTATCCTCATCAATAACTCCTATTTTTGCACTATCTTGTAATAATACTAACTTGATAGTCACATTACCAAAATTCAACTCAAGATACCCATCTTTCTTGGTATATGAGAATACATCATCAACAGTAGCATCAAATAGGTCATATATAGGATCCATTTGTATTATGTTTGTATTATTGAAATATAACAATATACAATTTATAAATCAATTTTTTGTTATTTTCTATGTTTCCCACATTTTCCATATTCCCTACCTTTTGTAATGTTATGTGTATGTATTTTTCCTCTAATCATTCTTATAGTATTACATCTATTATATTTGCATGGTTTCATTAGTTGCAATACATTCATAACAACATAAAAATATACAGTGTAAAATTCAATTTTTTCTCAATAATACATAAAATAATAATATATAGTATATGATATATGGAAGATACATTTTATAGATGCCCACTAACAAACTTGATATTTCATGATCCAGTAGTTGCAGACGATGGATATATATATGAGTATCTAGCAATTATTCATTGGTTAGCAAAAAAAAATACAAGTCCGATTACTGGAGAAAAAATTGGTGATAGTCTACAACCTGTAAAACATTTTTCAAATATGGTTAATAAATATTTAGAATATAATCCACATTTGATTGATGATAAATTTTTCAATAAAAAACCATATTATCTTTTCAAAGATGAATTTATAAGTTCTGTATTAAAGAATGATTTTTCTAAATTGATAGGATATACTAATATTATCATAAATGACACATTATGGACAGATGAAGAATCTAGTACTATATGTGCATATTTATTTATAAATTGTGAAGATAATGATATTATTAAGAATATTATAGATAATTCAATTGATTATGATATGGAAGATGATAATGGAACTAGACCTATACACTTAGCATGTAAATATTCTAATAAAACCATTATTGAACATCTTATAGAAAAAAATGTAAATATTGATTGTGAAGATACCAATGGTAATAAACCTATACATTATATTACAAAACATCAACAAGATTCTTCATCAATTACAAAATATTTTATAGCTAAAGATCAAATTATGGATACATTTAACGAAGATGGATTATTACCTATTCATTTAGTAACTCAAAATATGACTTGTTGGGAAAATATACAACCATTTTTAGATTCTAATTGCAACCTTAATATAGCATCAAAGAATGGATTAAAACCATTACATTACATATGTAGAGATTGTAGTAATCCATTAATAATTAAAAAATTTATATCTCTTGATATAGATTTAGAATCAGCAACTGAAGATGGAAATAATATGGCATGTGATGAGTTAATATATTCCAATAAATCACTTGATAAACTTGAAAAACAAAAATTAGTATATTATTATCTTAATATGTTGTTTCAAAAAGTTAATGTTGTTGATAGTTATATGAATAATAATTCACCTATCTTGGAAATATAAAGGTTTAACTAAAATTAATATTCCCATAATAAGAGTCATGGGAGGATGTTATAAAATTGAAAATAGTATATTATGTAATATTTATTTATTATATAATATGTATATAACATGTTTGGATTTCCCTTTGTAAATTATTTTTCTGATAGTGATAGTGATGCAACTGATAGTTGTGATGACAGTGATACTGACACTTATAGTGATATTTATGATAATGCAGAATATAATAAAGATTTAGACCAAGAAATTCAGCAAGAGCATCCACAAGATGATAATGATTCTATAGGAATTTTTATGTTTGTTGGTATGTATTTACTTGCTGGATGTTTACAATAATTTATCAGTTATAATTATAATCACGATAGCATGAATTATAAATATTTATATCATAAATATAAATACAAATATTTAAAATTAAAAGGAGGATCTCAATCAGAACCTACATTATATGATGATGTGCGTAATAAAGATATAGAAGATATAGAAAAGGAAGAAATTGTAGATATATTAGAAGAAGATATAACACTTGAGTCAATAAGTGATGCCAGAACTGATGAAACAGAATCTACTGAAGTAGGTACTGTCAGAAAAACATTAGGAAAGTCAGCTAAAAGTTACAATATTGAACAAGACCAATTTATTTCTTTATCAGATAATCCAGATAAAAGTAAAATATTGTCTATTGATACTTTAGATGATTTTGATGAATTTACAGATAAATACGGTTCAGTTACAGATAATAATTTAATTTATATAAAATGGGATAATGTGGCCAATAAATATAATGGTATTTATGTGAATAGTGGTTTATCTGATGAAAGATATTCAACAGCCTATTTTAAGGGAAAAACATATAAAAGTTGGTGGGAATCGGAATTCCCATATGATGATGTATTAATATTTTTGCCCGTTCCTGATCAGATAGTAACTGGAGAAGTTATAAAGGAGCCGTTTAAAGGCATTATATTTGATGAAAATAATTTTTCTGATGATCAATATATTGCAAAATTTACAAAATCACCTGATTATGTAAAAAATAAGATACTTCTAATTAATTCATATGATATTTTTGATGAATTTACTAATAAGTATGGAAATCTATTTGAAACCCAAAAGAGTCAAACAAGATATATTAGGATAAATTGGGACCTTGCCAAAACTGATTATAGGGGATTTTATCTTGATAAAGATTCAGACATATCCGATAGGTATGGTATGGCATTCTATAGAGGTGATAAATATGTCAGTTGGGTAAAAGTGGATAAGATACAACATGGGAAAGTATACATATTTTCATAATTTATAAAAAAAATTGAAAACTTGGAGATGGTGGTTTAGTGACAATTGATGGAATAGGTTTTGCCTTACCTGGCAATAATAATAATAATAACAATAATTAAATATTTTCTTTCTTTTTATTTTGTTTTTTATTTTCTTTTTAATGATAAATATTTTGATTTATATTTCATATATTTATTATAGTACATACGATTTCCACCATTCATATTTTCCGAGTATATCTTATTTTCCACGCATATCTTATTTATAGTATTTTGTAAATTAGGATAAATATTACCTTTATTATTTTCTAAAAAAGATTTGATATTAGCACATTTATTTATAACATATTCACCAGAATCACATTTATTATATATTGATAATACAGGCTGATTATTATTATCATACAACATAATCTCATTTACATTTGAAGTTCCTGTAGCGCATTTTATCATATAATCGCTAATATTATCCTGTATATTTTTAATAGATCCGTACAAAGAATTATCTCCAGACAATTTAGGTAGTCTAGGTGGAAGAAAATCTTCTAATAAAAAATTTTGTTGGACAAAAGAAGATAATGAATCATTATCTGATATATTATTATAATCTATTTTGTCAACTCTCTTTATAAATCTACTACATGCTCTTTCTAATATTTTACTAATTCTAACAAAAGGATATACGATTATTATAATGTAACTATTCCTAACATAATCATATTTTAGATGAGTTTCTTCAAATATCCAGTCAAATTTGTTGTTACCAGTAGTTTCATATACTATATCATTTCTTTTTGCTAAGTTAATATTTATCATATTGTCATTTGTTGCATTATATTTTTTTTTAACATCAAAATATATTTTTCCTAAATCATCACCTATTTCATTTGCCAAATCTATCTTTTCACTATGATTACCTTTAATAATATTTTCTGCTAGATTGATGTTATTATTATTATTGTCAGACATAAAAGTTTGTCTAATTTTTTCTATATTATTTCTACAATATTCAATACTCTTATAGTTATAATCATAGTCCTTTTCAATATAGTCATCTATAAGTGCATAGTATGGATTAAAATTATCATGCCTTAGGATATTTTTATATTTATTATATATCTCATTCTTGTAATATTCTTCAATATATCCTTTTCCTGATCCAGCCGGTCCAAATGTTATTATAAATAAACTTTTTTTCATATATATTTAAAAAATATTATATATCATATTTTTTAAGAATATCTCTAAATCCCATCATTAATACAAAATTCGGCGCTGTCATACATGTGTATAAACTTATACCACGATAAAATCCTCTTATACCATCTTTAAAAAATATATGTTTGCACATATCAAATATTGTTCTTTTTTGTTTAGAATATCTTAAATTTGTCCTTATTAAATCAAATGGGTAAAATATGCTTGAACATATTATTTTACCTAATCCTGCGCCTATAAATGCATTGCCAGTTAATTCAATAAATTTATCACAAAGTGGCATCTGTATTCCTAATTTAAAATTACTTAGCAAAGTGGCCATATTTCCTTTATAAAATACCTTAAATCCCTCTTTCTTGTACATATTTTTACTTCTTTCAGTATATGCACATTTTTTATCTGAATTTAGGATTTCTGTTTGTGCTCTTGTTTTAATAACATAAAATGGAGATGCAACTGTTGATCCTACAGCACCTGATAACCATGCTACACAAAACTTACTAATATATCCTCCATCAGGACTAAATTTACAATATATACTATCATACACACTGAAATATACTGTCCAAAATACAGGATATGTGGATATATTTAGCATATTTCCCCTAAAGAATCCTTTTCCACCATTTTTCTTGTAGATATTTTTAATAACATCCTTGATGGTATTTGTTTTATTATCACTATATCGTAACACCTGATAATGTGCCTTTGTTATATCGATAGGATATATTATTGTTGAGGATGCTATTGAACTTATCATTGTATCCATGGTATTTAAATTGCTATATAATAGCTGTAAATATTGTAATATTAGCTTTAATGTATCAATTTTTTAGGAATAAAATTGAATATATAAATATATAAATATGTATGCTTATCAGGTATATATATATTATCATATATGTATAATTTAATAGTTGGTTATCTTTCTAAAAACAGAGGAATCGGATTTAAAAATAAATTACCATGGCCTATGATTAAAAAGGATATGGATTACTTTAGATCAATTACAACAGGTTGTGGATGTAATAATGTAATTATGGGAAGAAAAACATATGAATCCATCGGAAGGCCACTAAAAGGTAGAAAAAATATAGTTATTACACAGAATAAAGATTATGAAGTACCTCCTAAATACAAAAGAGAAATATATATTGCAAATAGTTTCAATGATGCATTAAAATTATGTGACACAAGTTACAGCTCCAGTGAAACTTTTGTTATTGGAGGTGAATCAATATATAAATATGCTATAAAAAGACCAGACTGTAAAAATGTATATGTTACAGAAATAGATGAGGATTATGAGGTTGATACTTATTTTCCAGAAATTCCTGATAATTTTTATGTTACATCTACTAGAATTGATGATAATTTGAAATTTATAAAATATACAAATAGTATAAAATTTGATTATAATTCTTCTGAAAATGATTATATAAAATGTATGAAAAACATACTTGATTGTGGAGCAAAAATTACTGATAGGACTAATATTGGTACATTAGCTACTTTTTGTGAAACTCTTAAATATGGCATAGGTATTGTTAATCCATTTGAATCAGATCCTAAAAAGATTACATATAAATTACCCTTATTTACAACTAAAAAAATGTTTACAAATAGTGTTATATATGAACTACTATGGTTTTTGTTAGGTAAAACAGATGCAAAATGGTTACAAGATAGGGATACACATATATGGGATGGTAATTCTACAAGAGAATTTTTGGATAGTAGGGGACTTGATTATCCAGAAGGCCAACTAGGCCCTGTATATGGAAATCAATGGGTAAATTGGGGAGGTGATCACAATACTGGCACTGGAGGTATTAATCAAATAAAAAATATAATATCTTTGCTTAGAGAAAAACCTTATAGTAGACGTGCAGTTCTTGCTGGATGGAATGTTAGTGATATTGATAAGATGGCCTTACCACCATGCCATATGACATATACATTCACAATTATTAATAATAAATTGTTTTGTAAATTAGATATTAGATCTAATGACATGTTCCTTGGCCATCCATTTAATGTATGTTCAGCATCAATATTGACCATAATGATTGCAAGAGCATTAAATATACATCCAGGTGGGATAGGGATAAGTATTACAAATTGTCATATATATCAAAATCATATAGATAAAGTTAAAATACAAATTAGTAGAACACCACTAGAATATCCTGATTTTGTCCTAGATTATGATATATCATCATGGGATGATGTATCTGCCTTATGCCATGAATATGATGATGATATTTCCAAGCCACTAAGTGATACATTTAAAATATCTAACTATAATAGTTATCCTGTTCTAAGAGCACCTATGGCTGTTTAGTAGGTATGTTTTATTTTATTTTCAATCAAAAAAAATTGAAAATAAGAGAATTAGTTATACTCCTTATTTTTGATAAGAATATAACAAATATTTGTTATTGTAAAATGAATAACAATGTTAATATTAAAAAAGAAAAAAAATACAGAGGCTTCTGTAATTGTTGTGAGGGTTTTCAACCTAAAAACTCCAATTCTAAACTTTGTAGAAGCTGTAATGGCAGACATTTTGACTGTTGCAAAAACAACACTAGGTTATATGGAGGTAAACTTGGTTGTCCTAATGAGGTGGAAGATATTGGGGATGATTTTTGTGCTGATTGTACAAAATATAATCCAAATGGTATAGATGATAATATCTATATTGGAGGGTGTTCAAACACCTATTGTGGTAAAGGAGTCACCATTGCTGGTGACTTGTACTGTGAAATATGTATTCAACAATTAATTTATTAAGAAAAAAAATTGAAATTTTGTTTATTAACTAAATCCTTTAATTCTGGTATATCAATAAAAAATAAGATGACACAAAAATTTCCATCTAGAAATCAAATAATAAATTCTGTTAAAAACGATGCAAACACAGTTTGTGTTTTAAAAGAGGATCTTACAAAAAGACAAACAACAAAAATAAAAAACTGTTTGTATAAAAATAACATTCCCTATTCAAAACTAAAAGGGACAATAAAAATAAACATGGGTTTATTAACCTACCAGCAAAAAACAAAATTAGCTTATTGTTTGGCAAGTATTGCTTATTGTGCTAGAAAAGGGTGCAAAAATCATATCAAAAAAAAAGGATATGATTGTTGTTCTAAAAAATGTGCTATCGCATATAACAAAGGTAAAAATAGCAACAATAGCAATAGTAACAACAATAACAACAATAATAATTACAATAATAATTATAAAAAAAGCAAAAAAATAAAAAAATGTGCAAGAGCAGGTTGCAACAAAAAACCCAATAATGGCTTCCAACATTGTTGTAAAGAACATGCTACAGGAAAATGTCCTGTTTGCAAAAACTCTTACAACTCTAGCTATCCAACTTGCTCATTAACATGCGCAAAAAATTTTTATTAAGTACATTTATTATTTTCCTTTACATTCATATTTTCTTTTCTTTCTTTCATATTTTCCTTTGCATTCTATTAACTTTTTCCTTATTTCCTTTCTTTATTATATATTAATATTTTGACTCATATTTTGTGCAGCGATATGTTTTGCTTTTTTTTTATTTTTATCGATACCAACCGTTTCTGTATTAGAAAATGAACAAGTAACTTTAAATGATACAGGTTTTGTATTCATAGTGGTAACGTTATATGTTGGTTTTTTAATGCCATTTTTCATAGCATATTCATTAAGTAGTCCTATATAATTTTGTTGTCCATTTGCAGATACTACTGGTTTTATGGTATTTTCTGTATAATTTATAAATTTAATTTCCAATCTATCTCTAATTTTTGTATTAATATTACTTATATTATCAATAGCTGGTCTCATTATACTATCAAATAGTTGGTAAGATATAACTGCATCTCTTGCAGCATACAATAATTCATCATCACTAAGTCTTTGAGTCCAGTTACATATTGATGAATCTTTTTTAATATTAGATCCAACTATAGTATTATACATATTGGTAAGACTGTTATTTTGTGCTAGTGCGAGCAATCCTAAATTTTTAATTTCAATTCCACCACCACAATGTCCGAGATTAAATGCATCTGATAGATATTTAAGATCATTTTCAACACCAACACCTACTTTTATCCATGATTCATTTGATATCATATGTTTTATCTTTTTTGGTAAAGGGTTCCCCAAATTTACAATATTAATAACTAAACAGATATCCTTTGTTGCCAATTGTATAATACAAGGTACTATTTTTATATCTACATTGGCAACCCAATTTTTTCTTCTGTTATAATCATTTGGAAAATTACTGCTATCAATAAATTCTGTATCAAATCCTACAAGGTAAGATTCTGGAACACTTCCTATTCTTGCACTTTCCTTCAAAAGTTTAAAATAATTAAAAAATTCATCGATAGTATTTATGATATATGTTTCCATCAGATGCTATATATACCACAGTATACATAGCATTAATTATGTAAGGATCAATTTTTTTCAGTTATTACATTGTAATATCCAAATCTATAATATGGATAATTTCCAACATGTCTCCTGTAATGAGGATCAAATGAATCACCTGCAAATCTATACGGATCATAGTATAATCTGTTATCTAAATTCCATTTTGGAATTTCTGTAGGTATTACCATTTTTTCAGCAGAGTCAGTTGTGTCATAAGATTCTATTCTATTTTTATGTAATATTCCTAAAAGGATAGCAATAATTATAACCATAGCATATATGATACGCATTATATATGATGGATATAAAAAAAATTGATAAATATACACTATAAAGATATACACATATATATAGATAATATACAATATGTCTATTTTAGGTTTATCATTTAGTAGCACAGTCAAATATTTAACATGTGGAACTGGGACTGGATTTTCAATTTATAAATTAGATCCAAAACTAGAAAAAAAGACGATAAAAAATATGAATGGAGGTATCAGCAAAATATATCTATTAAAAGAGAGTAATATATTAGGTTTAGTTGGTGGTGGTGATAACCCATTTAGATCAAAAAATACATTAGTGATATATGATCAACTAACGGGGGGTATTCTAAAAGAATTATCATTTTTTTCCCCTATTAAAAATATATTACTTGATTATAATGATAGAGTGTGTATAATACTTGAAAAAGAAGTTACTATAATACAATTACTAAATAATGTACAAGAGTACAGTAAAAAAATAACATATAGTAATGATTTAGGATTAGTATCAATGACAAATATACGTAAAGACTCGGAAGAGGAAGCATATGATACTATTATAGCAACATTAGGTGAGCAAAAAGGATCTGTATTAATATGGAAATTAGATAATCCAAATTTTAGTAATACATTTCAAGTACATGATTCACATATAAGCGCATTAGCATTAAGTAAAGATGGAACAATGATTGCAACAGCGTCTGAATCTGCAACTTTAATAAGAGTCTCAGACACTTTAACCGGAGATCTATTATATGAATTTAGAAGAGGATCAACAACAGCTTACGGTATTCATGATCTCGCAATTAGTAGAGACAATAAGACACTTGCATGTTGTAGTGGCTCTGGAACAGTACATCTATTTGATATGTACGAAGATAATAGTGGATCAATTAATACACAATCATTACTATCATCAATTGGTGGTTATGTATCACCATATTTTAATTCACAATGGTCTTTCAGGCAACATAGACTAAATACAACAAGTAAAACAATATGTGAATTCAGTGATGATGATAAATTACATATTGTAACATATGATGGTGCATATTATACTGTATCAACTGGTATAGATAGTATTAAAGATGAAACAGGAAATATTTACAGGTACAATCTTATAAAATGTGATAGTTTATATGTGGACTAGTTACAGACCAATTTTCAAAGGAATTTCATTTATATATAACCATAATATATAAATGAACCGTTTTTTTATAATATGTCTAATATTCATATTAGCAATAATATATATACTAATAAATTTCAATAATAGTGTCAAGATAGAAAAATATACTCCTGCGCGAGATATATTAGGTTATGATCCTATGTATGCAAATAAAGATTATAAAAGTGTCCCCCATACTGACAAACATGTAACAAATTATAATGAACTAAATGCTGTTAAATTTGAAACACGTTTACCTACACTAATCAGTCAAAGATACAGTTATAATGATGGATATTTAAGTAATGGTGGTGATGGTGATGGTGATGATAGGAATAAGTATCCTACATTATATGATTTTGCACATTTATCTGATCTCCCTATAGATTATAAAAGTCCATATCATGCAACTATACCTGCAGATATGTTGCAATGTTCGCTAGCTTATCAACTATCAAAAGACCAAAATATTGATTTATCCAAAAGTGTTGATTTACCAGAAATAGAGTTAGGAATCAATAAATACAAATATAATGTTCAGCCATATGATCCATTATCTATCTTGCCTGAAAATTATGCAGATAGATCTAAAACATCTATAGAAAGACTGTTAGCTGCGGATTTATATAAGGAATATAGAGAGCCAGTCCATGGATATTTGCCATGGGACAGATAAAAATTGAAAGAATAAATATATATAAAATAATCATATAATATATATACATACAATACAATGAGCACATATATAGTATATTTTTACGAAAACAGTACTGGAAATATTGAAGAACATTCCAGATTCAAATCTTTAGCAGAAGCTAAAGAAAATATAATGGTATCTGTTAATAATTTTATACAAGAAAAAGAGGGTATAAATCATATGAATGTTGCTGTACAACCTAGTGTTTCTGATATTAAAAATAATGTTGCTTTAAGAGATGCATTATATACTGTTATTGAAGGAGACCTTCCTAAAATATATAAAAAAGTCACAAATTCAGGATATTTTATGACAGAATATGATATTGAATATGTTGGACACTTTTTAATTAAAGATGTTGATACATCATCATTCATTAAATATAGTAGTGTGCAAAATGGCAATTCAATAGTCAGTGTAGGTATTAATACAAAAAATGATTCCACTTCTTTACAAATAAATAATAATGACAGATACGGTCCAGTATGTGAATCTGGTATATCAGGAAATCAATTTGTGGGTTTAATAAATGTAAAACCGAATATTGTAGCACTTGTATATGCTTCACAACAGAATGTATATGCAAGATTATATAACCTTTATGATATAACTATTATGACTGTTGGTGATGAAGTGGAAATTAACATTCCAGATGGCTTAGATGCTTGTAATATATCATTAACAGTATTGAATAATGGAGATAAATTGGGAATCTGTTTTACAGATTCAAAATCTGAAAATGTAAAAGTTCAATATTTGTTAGTATATAATACAAAATTAACACCAGTAGATGATTTGCAAGAATTATATGTTGATAGAAATGTGTTAACATGCATATGTAAAGACAAACCTAAAAAAACATTTTCTGCAAAGCCAAGCAGACCTGAATGTAATTTAACATTCATTGATCAATTTAAAGAAATTTTAGCAAATAGGAATGGAATTAGTGGTACAAGTGTAAAACCGGGAGATTTAGTTTACAATAAATTTGGAAAAAAAGATAATAAAATACAAGAAAACAAGAATAATGATAACAACGATAAGGAAATTATTACATATATATCAAGTGATACAGAAACAGATAGTTCAGTATGGACTAGTGATGAAGATAGTTGTGACTGCCATACAGACAGTGATGATGATGTTTTTGGCGATTTCATTGAAGCAAAAATACCATTATTACAAAATTCCCTAAAATCTTATCAAGAGTGGAGATATAGTTCACAATTAGAGAAAGATTTAAATGAATTGGAACAAGATTTACAAGAAATGCCAAAAAAGGATCCATGGGATTCTTTTTTATCTATAAGTAGATCTAGCTCTGATCAATTATTAGCTCAAAAGGATTATGATGATGATAATAAAATAAAAAAGAGAAGTTCAGATATTAGTTTTTCTGATTATTATAGTGAAATTATTGACAGATTCTAATCTGATCAACTTATTTTTCGTTTGATTTATAATATATATAATAATACATTTATTATAAATAAGATATATGATGACCAAATTAAATTTATTCATGACAATAAAATATGATAGTGTTGATATTATTGATATATTAAACACATATGATAGATATATATGCCACTACATTATGTATAATAATTCAGTATCGGATAATTTATCTGATTTAGTAGAATATTTTGAAGGCAAGAATGTTAGCTATTTCATATCAAAATCAATGGATGATATATTAGAACATACAAAAGGATTATCTAACTATACATTATGTGTTGGTCAGTATGATAAATTAAATGGTTGTATTAATCTTAGAAATAATTGCAAACTTACACATGATGTATATTTATCACAATATATTAATCATACTAATACAAAAATACATAATATTCCCAATATATTATCACCAACTGTTGTATATAAATATATTTCAAATAGTTTACCTTATTATGCTGATGCAATTTTGTTTGACAATAATTATTTTATAAGTTCAACACATAATGAATGTGATAGCAATAATGATTATTTTAAGGGTGAATTTTATTTACAGAATAAAAATTACGATTTAGCAGAAGAATTATTTGATAAATTATTAAAGGGATCAGATAACACTAAAATAAAGTATGCATGCCTATTAGGTTTGGTACAAATAAAACAATATAAAATAAATAATATAGTGGATGTTGAGCCTAATTACTTACAATTGTATAATATAGATAACACTAGAATAGAACCTTTATTTATTTTAGCCAGATATTACAGCAAAAATGGAAATTTTAGTAAAGCATATCATTATGCAAGCATGATTAAAGATAAAGTTGTATTACCAACAGGAGAAGCTTATGGATTAATAAAAGCTTTCTATGATTATGAATATCTTGATGAAACAGCAGTTATATCTTATTATATGAAAGAGTATAAGGATGCAATAATTATGTCAAAAAAATTAATAAAAAGTAATATATCTGATAATTATAAAGCAAGAATTAGAGGAAATATGAAATTTTCGATAGATAAGATTAAAAAAGATATAATATATGTATATTCTAAACATAAACTTGGCGATAATATTTTAGTATATCTTGAAGATTTAGCAGATATTTATGATATGTATATATTTTCTGATTATGAATATGATGTTAATTTTAATTATATCCAATTTGAAGAAAAACACATAACTAAAGCAATACAATATAATAATTTTTATGCATTATTATTAATAGATGAATATGAATTACCAATTCCAGATAATATATTTAGTATATTATTAATTAATTCTGTACCAAAAATAATAGTTAATAATATGATTGATATTAGATTAAGTACAGAATTAATTAATATTTATGCAAAAAATGTATCACAAGTTATTACCACTTTAAATCCAACTATAAATTCATATTATTTGTTAAAATGTGGTAATCTTTTAGACTCTAACAGTAAGGATATTATTGCAGAATATAAGGCAGGTATAATCCCACTAGATAATTATACAAAATATTTAGAAGTTTTGACAAATGATAATGTATTTGTAAAAGATCTATTATTAGAATCTCTCATATATTCAAAAAATATTATTGGCGAGTGTCCAAAATTAAGTGAGATGTTAGGAGATTATTCTCTTAAATGTAACAAATATAGTGAAGCATTAATTTACTATAATAATGTTAAATCATATAATAATAATTTCAATATGAAAGTTGCAAAATGTATAGCATTGGACAAAAAAAGATATATGGATATATATGACTATCTTAATGACTCAATGAGTGATGACCAATTGAAAGACATATTAGATATATTACCGAATAATCCAAGGAAAGATATGGTTAATATATATGTATTGAGTAAATATCCTAATAAATGGGTTAGTTTTGTAAATAGTCATAACGTTGATTATGTAAATTTTATAAGAGTAAATATTCCTAATGTTGACCATTCTAATAGAAATATTCTTAGTAAATTTAAAGGAAATGACTTTTCATATAGGAATGATATTATAAATTATAGATTAGCAAATGAGAGAATAATGGATATGTATGATAGTGATAGTAACTTATGTGTATTATATGAGGATGTTATTATTACTGATATGGATAAACTTGTGGATATTATTAATAGTTCAGATACTAAGTTTATTCAATTGTCAGAAAATATAATACATGGATATGTATTATCTCCATCTCTTATATCTAAATTTTCTTTTGATATGGAAGTGAATATAAAAAATATAATTAATATATTGACTGTTCACGGAGATCCATATGATGATATGGAGTTAAAGCAGTATGATGGATATAAATTTTATAGTGGTTTAGATTCCCCTGGATATGATATTAAATATGTTGGTAATTTACCTGTAGATAATTTAAAAGATTTAGCAGATTCAGATAATAATTGTGTTGGATTTAATACATTAGGATGGTTAAAGTATAATATTCAAAATAGTCTAATAAAACTATCTGATGATCCCAACATGGGCTTATATATCAAGGATGCGTCTGAAATTATTAGAAGCAAAATGAATAATATAATTAATAAAAAAAATGGTGTATCTAATTTAACATTTACAATAACTACTTGTAAGAGGTTAGATTATTTTATAAGAACAATGGATCAATTATTATACTACTGCAAAGATATTGAGTTGGTTGATGAGTGGTTATGTATTGATGATAATTCATCTGAAACAGATAGAAATATTATGAGAGAAAGGTATCCATTTTTCAAATTTATTATGAAAGGTATTGAAGACAAAGGGCATGCAAGAAGTATGAACTTGTTATTGGATAATGTAAAAACAGATTTTGTTATGCATTTTGAGGATGATTGGTTATGTAGCGAATCATTTTGTATAGAAGATATTTTACAATTAATGGAAGATGGTAGTTATGGTCAAATAATATTAAGAAAAATATGTTGGGGAGATCATGATTTTGTTAAATATATAGATAACCGAAAACTGTATGAGTATGTATACAACCCATTACATTTTAAAAAGCCACTATTAAATATTGAATATGACAGAAATTTTGATGTAATTGATACAGATTATGATGAAAGTATGTATTGGTGGTGGCCCGGATTTACATTAAATCCATCTATATTTAACATATCTACTTTTAGAAGTATTGGTAAATTTAATGAGGATATTAGACAGGAATTATTTGAGTATGATTTTGCTCGTAGGGGATATGATAGAGGTATTAAAATAGCATATATAAATTTTAATATAGAACATATTGGAGAAATATCAAGCTACTCACTTAATAATATGAAAAGGTATTATGATAAATAAAATTTATTAGCACAATTGTGCCTGTAAATTTTAAATTGAATTAATATATATATAACATGTGTGACTATAGCAAAAATAGGAACAATATTTCAAATAAATGCGGTCATTGTAATACGTGCACAAGTATATTAATTACAAAAATATGTTGCACTTGTGGAAAAAGATTTTGTGAAAAGCATAATTTATGTTGTTTAAAGGGACCTGTTGGCCCTACTGGGGCTAATGGTGCAACTGGGACTACTGGACCTACAGGCCCTACTGGACCTGATGGACCTATATTTACTATTGCAAGAAAAGTCTTTGTTACTAGTGAAGGGAATGATATAACTGGATTAGTTGAAAGGATTGATATGCCTTTTCGTACAGCAGAAGCTGCAATTTTAGCAGCATTTGATGCAAAAAATATAGGTGAAAGATGGGTAGTAGTTATGGCTCCTGGATACTTTGGTAATGTCAACTTAAGGGATGAGATAGATCTATTAGGTTGTGGAGAATCAAGTGTATTAGGATATATCCATGTAGCAACTGATGGGGGATCATCAAATATACATAATGTAACTATACAACCACCAGCAGGTGATACTGATACTATTATTAATTTATCTGCAGATTTTACGGTTAATATTTACAATTCCAGCATTATATATGAATACTTATCCCCTGCTATTTTTATAGAATTAGATGAAGGATCATTAAATATTTCTGGTTGTAATATTAATTTGACCACTGGTTCAGATGATGGTACTTATTATATGTTTAATTGGCAACATTTCAATAATTCTTCTATTACTGTATGTAATTCACATATATCGGCAAATTTGAATATAAGTAGAGGAAATTTTGTATTGTTTAATTCTGATGGTACTACTGATAGTGTGGCTAAATTGTCTCATAATAAATTTAATATTAATTTATCTGAATCAGATAATGCTATTAATATGTATAATGTTAATCAAGTATCAACTATTAGTTCAGTATATGTTAATAATGATGATTATTCATTTAACCTGAATAACGATACTCATATATTACAAGTTGTATCTATAAATTCCGGATCTATTGATTCTAAAGTTTGTATTAACAATACTTCTTTTAATGTTGAAAATGGCCAATTTACAGATGTAGTACATGTTATTGATAATATAGGAACAAGTTTGTCATGTATTAGGATGATTGATAATAGTTGGTGTGGTCATATAGGTTGCCCAAATACTGACATACCAGATACTGTGGATTTTCAATATTCTATTAGAGATGATTGTGGATCATCATGGAATTCCGGTGGACAGTCAAATAATGTTAGACTTGTTGGTGATGTTTATAATATTTCATCATGTGACCATACATTAGTGGTAGTAGTAAGTGATAGCACTCTTATATTACCTGATCCTACCTTATGTGATGGTCAATTCCTAAATATTAAAAATGGCCCACAAGTACAAAATACAGTTATATCAGGTGGCATAGATGGTATTGACCCTGTTAATATATTAGTTGAGAACGAAGCTATATGTATTCAAGCAACTGAGAATGGTTGGATAAGGTCATGTACCATGATTACTGGACTTGATGTATTTTTGGATAGCAATATATATATTACTGATGGTACCCTTACTAGTGAAAGAACTGTAAATTTAGATGGTAATAACATAATATTTGATGGTACTTCAGGTGGTGATGTTGTTATTGATGGTAAATTAACTGTAACAGGTCTTATTGATCCTATAGGTATTATATTTACTGAATCAAATTCACCATCAATACCAACACCTGTAACTACTGGATCAATATATATATCAGATGGATCTGATACTCAAATCCAAAATCATCCTATATACAAAAGTGATACTGGTACATTAAATGATTTACTTGATAATAGTATTAATATATTAGGATCTGTTACCGGTCTTGTAAGTGATGGCCAATTGGGTGGAATAGTAGATAGGCCTAATCCTATAAATGGTGATGAATGGGTTGATCCTAATACAGGTAATAGGTACATATATAATGGTACTATGTGGCAATTGACTCCTTGTTGTTCTTCTGGTCAAACTGGATCAACTGGTTCGGGATCAGCTGGGCCAACTGGGCCTACTGGACCAGCTTCTAATGTAGAAGGGCCAACTGGACCTACTGGACCAGCATCCAATATAGAAGGGCCAACTGGGCCTACTGGGCCAGCTTCTAATGTGGAAGGACCTACTGGACCTACTGGGCCAGCATCAAATATAGAAGGGCCGACAGGACCAACTGGGCCAACTGGGCCTGCATCTAATGTAGATGGACCTACTGGACCTACTGGACCTGCATCTAATGTAGAAGGGCCAACTGGACCAACTGGGCCAGCTTCTAATGTAGAAGGGCCGACAGGACCAACTGGACCAGCATCAAATATAGACGGGCCAACTGGACCTACTGGGCCAGCATCCAATATAGAAGGGCCAACTGGGCCAACTGGGCCAGCTTCTAATGTAGAAGGACCTACTGGACCTACTGGACCTGCATCTAATGTAGAAGGACCTACTGGACCTACTGGACCTGCATCTAATGTAGAAGGACCTACTGGACCAACTGGGCCTGCATCTAATGTAGAAGGACCTACTGGACCAACTGGGCCAGCATCCAATGTAGAAGGGCCGACAGGACCAACTGGACCAGCATCTAATGTAGAAGGGCCGACAGGACCAACTGGACCAGCATCTAATGTGGTAGGACCTACTGGACCAACTGGGCCAGCATCTAATGTGGTAGGACCTACTGGACCTACTGGGCCAGCATCTAATGTGGTAGGACCTACTGGACCTACAGGTGATAATGGTGAAACCGGACCAACTGGACCTATTGGGCCAACCGGTCCAGCTTCTAATATAGAGGGACCAACAGGACCTATAGGTAGTAATGGAGAGATAGGACCAACAGGTAATGATGGAGAAACTGGACCAACAGGTAATAATGGAGAGACAGGACCAACTGGACCAACAGGTAATAATGGAGAAACTGGACCAACTGGACCAACAGGTAATAATGGAGAGACAGGACCAACAGGACCAACAGGTAATAATGGAGAAACTGGTCCAACAGGTAGTAATGGAGAGACAGGACCAACAGGTAATAATGGAGAAACTGGACCAACAGGTAATAATGGAGAAACTGGTCCAACAGGACCAACAGGTAATAATGGAGAGACAGGACCAACAGGACCAACAGGTAATAATGGAGAAACTGGTCCAACAGGTAATAATGGAGAGACAGGTCCAACAGGTAATAATGGAGAGACAGGTCCAACAGGTAGTAATGGAGAGACAGGTCCAACAGGTAGTAATGGAGAAACTGGACCAACAGGTAATAATGGAGAGACAGGACCAACAGGACCTATAGGTAATAATGGAGAGACAGGACCAACGGGTGATAAGGGTGAAACAGGTTCGACTGGACCTATAGGTAACACTGGACCAACAGGTCCAGCATCATTACAAGAGGCATATAATGGGTCAGGTACAACAGATCCTCAAATATTATTAAATACATCTTTTGGTGGTGTAAGTATAAGAGATGATGGTCCAACAGGTGTTATTGGAAATTTATTTGAAGTTGAGAATAATTCTGGGAGCCCGATATTTTCTGTAAATGCAGACGGTGTAAATATAGCAGGAAATTTAGATGTAATAGGAGATGTAACAAGTTTAAGTTCAACAAATACTTTATTTTCTGACCACTTCTTATATTTAAATAATGGTTATACAAGTACTTCTCCACAAACAGGTGGTACAGTTGTAAATTGTGGTGCAGTAAGTCCTGCACAAGATACAGCGATAACAGGTTCAGCTTTTACAAGTGCAACAGTTGTTGAAGTTACCAGTGCTGTTGGTTTTAGTGTAGGTGATTTTATCCAAATAGATGGTGCAAATACTTTAGAAAACAATGGATTATTTAGTATTGTGTCAATTGATACAGGTAGTAGTCCAAATACTATTACGATAGATGGATCAGTAGTAGCTGGAGATCCTAATGATTTTGTTCAGACGGCATTTACCATTGATACAAATACATCAGGAACGATAAGACATGTTGAAGTGTGTATGATGAGAGCGGGAATAGATGGGATATGGGAAGTATCAAGTGGTGATAATACATCAGATATTACATCAAATTTATATGACATACCATCTGACCTTCAAGCTGTATATAATAATTCATCATCAGGTAATATCATATTATCAGGATCAGGATCAACTCCTAAAGATATAGATATAATTAATACAGGTAATGCATTTATCGGACCTTTATTTTCACTTGGAGATACATTAAGTGATCCAAACTATTTATCTATTAGAAATAACATAGCAGATGAATTTTCACCATCATTTCAGACTATAGGAGGTGGTGCAACAGGAGCATTTTCATTTGCTGTAGGAAATTTAGGTATAGCTGGAGCTACAGGAGCTATTATATTTAATACAACAGATACTGCTGTAACAAATAATGTAGAAGATAAGATGTTATTGGCTTTAGATGGCGGATATGAATTAGTTGGAGGAAGTGTTTTAAGAGGAACAGTAAATAACTCACCAAATGAATTGAAATGTCAATCAACAGTATCTACAACTGATACTACTGTAACAACTATAAAGACTATTGAAACAACAACAGATACAGTATATCATATAACATTTGATATAGTTGCCGCAAGAACTGGTGGCATATCTGGATCAGTTGGAGACTCTTGGAGTTATCATGGAACTATAAAGGCCAAAAATGTAGCCGGTACTATATCATTTGACTCAACACCTCAAATAGATATTCATAAAGATGTGGATGGAACTGATATAAGTTTCAATTCATCAGGTACAGATATACTACTTCAAGTTGAAGGTCTTTTAAATTATGATATAAGATGGAATGCAACAGTTACTATAACTGAATTAAAATATGCATAAATTTATTTTTTTTTGATAATATTTAGTATATACATTAAATGTCATCATCTACAAATGCGTCAAGTTATTGTATGAAAGTACACGGAGATATAACTACAAATGAGGGACAGTTAGGACAAACAGTATATGCTACAAAAGGTAGCAGTCCTATAAGTTTAACACCTACAACTGATTTTGCAGCATTATACTACAGATATTTCATATCTAATACAGTTGGTGGAGATTTACAAGTTAGAATGCCTTCCATAAACACAATATCTGGTTATACAGCAAATGCTGTTCAAAGAGGATGGACAACATTCATTAAAAATCACGGTTCCTCTGATAACTTAGTTATTAGAACATCTGATAATAGTGCAACTATAGCTACTATAGTGCCAGGTGATGCTATTATCATAAGTGCAGAAGAGAATGATGGTACAACAGTTACAGATTGGGCAATTATCCGTGTTGTTGGGCCAACAGGTCCGACTGGACCGACTGGAATAGCTGGAGAGACTGGGTCAACCGGACCTACTGGTCCTACTGGGTCAACAGGACCTACTGGACCAACTGGACCGACTGGAATAGCTGGAGAGACTGGGTCAACCGGACCTACTGGTCCTACTGGGTCAACAGGACCTACTGGACCAACTGGACCTACTGGACCAACAGGAGAGACCGGTTCTACCGGACCAACTGGACCTACTGGAGAGACAGGTTCTACCGGATCAACTGGACCTACTGGTCCAACTGGACCGACTGGAGAGACCGGTTCAACCGGTCCAACAGGTCCAACAGGTCCAACAGGTCCAACAGGCGAGACAGGTTCAACTGGTCCAACAGGTTCTACCGGACCAACTGGACCTACTGGAGAGACAGGTTCAACAGGTCCAACCGGACCAACTGGTCCAACAGGAGAGACCGGTCCTACTGGGCCAACAGGAGAGACAGGATCAACTGGTCCAACTGGATTAGCTGGAGAGACAGGTTCAACAGGTCCAACCGGAGAGACCGGTTCAACCGGTCCAACAGGAGAGACCGGTTCAACAGGTCCAACTGGTCCAACTGGTCCAACTGGAGAGACAGGTTCAACTGGTCCAACTGGACCTACTGGAGAGACTGGTTCCACTGGACCAACTGGTCCGACAGGAGAGACCGGTTCAACCGGTCCAACAGGTCCAACAGGAGAGACAGGTTCAACTGGTCCAACTGGTCCGACAGGAGAGACTGGATCTACAGGACCAACAGGGCCTACAGGAGAGACAGGATCAACCGGTCCAACAGGACCTACTGGATTAGCTGGAGAGACAGGTCCAACAGGACCTACTGGATTAGCTGGAGAGACAGGTTCAACTGGATCCACAGGACCTACTGGATTAGGTATTACAGGACCTACAGGTACAACTGGTCCTACAGGACCTACAGGACCTACTGGACCTACTGGACCATCAACGCTTCAAGCAGCATATGATGGTTCTGCAACAACTGATCCTCAAATTACATTAAATAATGCATATAGTGGTGTTAGTATAAGAGATAGTGCTACTCCAGTTTCTGGTAATTTATTTGAAGTTGAAAATAACTCTGCGGCAGTTATATTTGGAGTTAATGTGGATGGGGTTAATGTTAATGGTAATTTAGATGTTTCAGGTACTATTACAAGTATAGATTCAACCAATACTCTATTTAGTGATCATTTTCTATATCTTAATAATGGATATACATCAACTGCTGCACAAACTGGTGGTATAGTAACAAATTGTGGTGCAGTAAGTCCAGCATTAGATACAACTATAACAGGATCTGCATTTACAAGTGCAACAGTTGTTGAGGTTACAGATGCAACTGGTTTTGCAGCAACTCAATTTATCCAAATTGATAATGCAAATACATTAGAAAATAATGGATTGTTTAGTATTGCATCTGTTGATACAGTAGGTTCTCCAAATACTATAACTATTGATGGTGTTGTTGCACCTAACGATCCTAATGATTTCATACAAACTGCATTTACTGTTGATACTAATACCGCAGGTACTATTAGACATGTTGAAGTTTGTTTGTTAAGAGTAGGAACTGATGGTAATTGGGAAGTATCTACTGGTAACACAACAACAGAAATTACAAATAATTTGAAAGATATACCTACCAATCTTCAAGGAGCATATGATAATTCATCAACTGGTGATATTACATTGTCAAGTGGTAAAGATATTGATTTTATTAATTCTGGAAATGCATTATCTGGTGATTTATTTACTATCGGATCATCTGCATCAGCAGCAGATTATTTCGGTATATCAAATGTATCAGCAACTAATTTTACTCCAGCATTACAAGCATTAGGTGGTGGTGCTACAGGAATATTCTCTTTGGCTATCGGTAATAATGCAGTAGCTGGTGCTACTGGTGCTATGATATTTAATTCAACTGATGCAACTATAAGTCACACTGAAGAGAGTAAAATGTTAATAGCTATGAATAATGGTTTAGAAGTATTAGGTGGATCTACTGAAACAGGAACTGTTGATAATTCACCTTCATGGTTTTTATGCCAAGCAACAGTTGATACTACTGATGCTACACCTACACCTATTAAAGTTATTGCAACAACATCTGATACAGTATACCATCTTATTATTGATATAGTTGCTGCTAGAACTGGTGGTGCATCAGGTACTGCTGGTGATTCTTGGACATTTTATTCAACAGTATTAGCAAGAAATATTGGAGGTACATTGACAATACCAACACCAAGAGCTATATTATCAGAATTTAATAATGGTATTAGTGGAACAGATATTACTGTAACTGCATCTGGAACTGATATTAATGTAAATGTAGTTGGATTGGCTTCAAATAATATTACATGGAATGGAAATATAACCATAAATGAATACAAATATGCTTAATTGGGATAACTAAAAATTGAACAAATAAATATCTGAAAAGCTATTAGTGTAATATATGTAATATACATAAGATGAATTTTATTACTCATAAATTAACAGGTGGCATAAAATTTTTGCCTAAACCTACACATTTAGTTAATATGATACCAGATATTAGTAAACAACCCAAATTTGTAGAAATATCTTCCTTGAATTTACCTACACAATCTAATAATATAATAAAACCGATATATGTAGGTGGATATAGCAAAAAATATATTGACGAAGAATTTAGAAAATCAATAAAAAATTTGGCTAAGAGTAAAGATAATATGTTTATTAAAGATTTATACAATAGATATAAATCCATGTATAATGCTACACGCGATGAAGTAATAGTTTCTCCATATTGCAATAAGTTATATGAAGATTATGCACTTGGTGTTATTCCAAAAAAAATTTTTGGATGCAGTATATCTGGTGTTGGATTAGGAGTAAATGGACATATGATTCTTGATGGTATGGGACCTTCCTTTGGATTATGTGTATCAGCAGCACTATGTGCAATAGTTGGATATAAGTTCATATCTTATAGATTATTGTATTTAGATAATAATATAAGAATATTTGTACCATTATCTAATTGTATATTTGTAAATAATCTAGAGAATAGTTACCAAAAACTAGGTAATTCCTTAGGAGAAATATTTGAACACACAAAATATCTTGAATACGAAATGAATGGTAAAAATAACTATAAATTAGATGATTACTCAGATGAACTCAAGGAAATCTTGGATGAATAATTTTATTTATGTATAACTAAAAAATTGAACATAATATTGTATAATGTGTCTTGTATATACATACTAAACTTATCAATATGTATACACATAATCTTAACAATAATAAAATTAGAATATTAACATGGAACATTTTATCAGAAAAACTTAATAATATAACTGATGAGTGGAATATTAGAGTTAATAAGATTGTTGAAATTATAAACGAAAATGATCCAGATATTTTTTGTTTGCAAGAGCTTGACCGTTTTGAAGATATTAAAGAAAATTTTGCAGAAAATTACATATCACAATTTATTCCAAAACATGTTAGAGATAATAAGGATGAAATGGTAGATGGATGTGCAATGTTTGTCAAAAAAGACAAATTCAAAGTTAATCATATTATTGATGAATTAATTATACCAAATACCAGCCAAATATTCATATATATGTGTTTGCAATTTATTAATACAAATAAATTAATACATATCGTTACAACACATCTAAAAGCAAAATCACAATTTACAAAAATTAGAGTAAATCAAATAAATGTATTGCTTAAATTATTTGAAAATGTATCTGATCCATGTATATTATGTGGGGATTTGAATGCATTTCCACATTCCCAACCTCTAAAAATATGTTATGATAATAATTTTAGATCAAGCTATTCATATGATGAGTGTGATTGTACAACTTTTACAGTTGTAGCAAAAAATGACAACTATACATTAAAAAAAACAGTTGATTACATATTATATAAAGGCAATATAGTACCAATATCAAATGTATATTTTGATAATATTGATGATATTCCAACAAAAGATATACCATCAGATCATGTACCTTTAGTGACAACATTTTTATTTTGATTTCATAGTTATTCCAGAAAAAATAGGATAATTATATTAATTTATAATATAATTATCTTGCATGAGCATAAATAAAAATTTAGTTGGTGGATTTACTGTCAAGAATGAAATGCACAGAAATATTAAGATAATAAAACCAGTATTCAAAAATACAATTACATTATACGAAACAGAAATATTTCCGGTTAATCTGTATATTAAATTTTATAGGCTGGTTAAAAGTATAACTGGTAAATATCCCGATATATATGAAAAATATAGCAAATCAAGTATGATAACATATTTAACAAAAAAATATTATACATCCATAAATTCTACATATTTACAGTCACCAAAAGATCAGATATTAGTGAATCCCTTAAGTAACCATCATTCCTTAATTTATTATGATTCTATTCAAAAATATGGTCTTTACAGCAAAGACAAAAAAATATTAATTATAAGCAAAAATACATATATTGCCGAAACATTGATATATATTAAAAAATATATATATTATGATTCTGATATTAAAATTAAAGTTATCTTAATAAAAGAAGTACATGATTCTCTTGAATATGTAAAAGAAAAGACAGATATGTTACGTAGGTTAAACATACAGTACATAATATCTGACAACAAGTTAAGAGGTGATATTTTAGATACAGGTGAAAAATTTGATACGATATTTATCAATGCAAATATTTATTTTGAGGACAGATATTTACGCGCTGGTGGATGTTTCCAACTACATCTTAATCATATGATTTTTGCTTTAGAACACCTAAATAATGGAGGATGTTTATCAATACAAATACCTAATATTACAAAAAGGTCAATATATAACTTTTTTGCATTTATAGGCAATTATTTTAACAAGTACAGGATTACATTAAATAAAACAACTCCATTAAATATAGAAGGTTGGTTGTTGTTATTATATGAAAATTATAGTTCTGATAGTATCTATTATGAAGATATGGAGAAGTTGAAAAAGATTAGTGAAGAGATGTACAAATATGATCCAACTGGAGGATATAATTTTTATTTATCAGATAAAAAAGAGCAGAAACTTTTTATTCCTCCTCATATACCAAAAAATAAGCCAGAAAAATTTCTTGACAAGATAGTTTCTGTAGATAGTGATAATATTGGTGATAGTTACACTAATTATAAAAATTATATGATTGGTATTATCAATAAAAAAATAAACATAGTTAATGATTTGTTATCAATATATACAAAAATTGATAATAATCAATTTATGGATAAAATGAAGCACTTGAATATGTTAAAAGCTGTTAAATTAGCAAGAGAGATGAATTTAGAAATAGTTCCATGGATAGATGAAAATGGGCTCAAAAATAATTTTTATAATTTAGCATTGAGATCAATATATAACAATATAAATCCATACTTTGAAAAATTTAATTATTGTGCTGAAAATATCAGTATAATAAAGTCTGCTAATATATCTTATACTAATAAGAACCATATTAATAATTTGTATATTATAAGTGAAAATGCGTACAAATATATAGAATCAGCTGATAAGAATGTATTTAGACATATTAGATTATTATTTAATAATTATCAGAAAAGATTACAAAAGTTTTTATTTAGCAAGCATAACATAAATATAAACAATAGTAAAGTAAGCAGAGCTTGGCTAAAAATATATGAACTATATTATGAAACAAAATACTTTGATAATATGCCAGAAACAGTAAATGCATTCCATTTATGTGAAGCTCCTGGTAATTTTGTAAATTCTACTGAATATTTTGTAAATAGGATGAATAAAACATATAAATGGAATGCACAGTCTTTAAAGACAGGTTTATCTGATCAATATGGTTTTATGAAAAATACACAAAATAGGTGGGATTTTGGTAGGGATAATTTAGGAGATGCAACATCATATGATAATTTGGAGTATTATTATAAAAAGTATAAAGGTATTGATTCATTTGTAGGAGATTGTGGTATTGAATGGTCAGAAAATACAGAACTGCGAGATAAATTATCTATATTTCAAATAATTTATGCATTATTGTTACCAAAAGTAGGTGGTAATTTTATAATAAAAACATATACAACAAATTATTCAATAAAATTGTTATCATATTTAGCATTAATATGTAGCAGATATGATAAAATGTTTATTTATCGATCAAGTAGAAATATATGGACATCTGAAGTGTATATTGTAGGTATAAATAATAAAGGATTGAGGCAAGATGAGATAGATTTAATTTTATCTTTAGCAAAAGAATATTCAACTGGAAATTTCATATATCCGATTAAATACATTCCTACAGAATTTGGATATGAATATGAGTATCATATTAAAAATATGATTGATATTTATTCAGATATTAAGAAAATCTGGACATATATGGCGAGGAGAAAAGATATATTTGATAGATTAAAAGGTGATATTAATGTGGCAATTAATAAAAAAAATAAATTGTGGTTACAAAGATATATACCACATATAAGTGATAGTGTTATAGGATATGATAAATTCGTAAATAATCTATAATTTATCTATCCATCCAGTATATGGATAATTAGTAGGTATCTTATTGATAGATAAGAGGTTATTGTTGTTTATATTATCAACATTTTCAACAATAATATTATAGTTAACAATATTACCATTATTATTAATAGTCATATTATCAGTTGGTAAATATTTTATAGCTTTGCGTTTGGAAGTAAAACATCCATAACATACTGATTTGTTTGTTTGGATTCTGTATAATATTTTATACTTATTTTTAATTAAATTTAATTTATTTTTAATTAGTCCTTCCTTTTGTTTTTTTAATTTGCTTAATTTTTTATGGAAAAAGATTATAGAACAGTCTAGTTCAGATAATTTATCATTATATATTTTAATAGTATTATATTTATTCTCCATATGCTACTATCAATATAGGATACTGGCTATATGTCAGTATGTTTATTCAAACTATTTGAGATTCAATTTTTATGTTGATATGTATTATTTTGTAATTTATCACAAGTTTATTTGTATATTTTATGATATTCAATTATATATATTATAAAGTATAATGGCTACTAGCACGAACAATTCTTCTTATAGATTTAGAGTACATGGAGATATAAATGTTGGGGAGGGGCAATTAGGCCAAACAACATACAAAACTGTTTCATCAGGTACATCTATAAGTCTTTTGACTGATTATGATGGCATATACCACAGATATTATATAGCTATTACTGCTGGAAATGATGTAGATTTTGTATTACCTCCTATAAATCCAACTAATTTATATCAAACAGATAATGTACAAAGGGGTTGGACTATATTTATAAAAAATTATGGTAATGCAAACAATCTAGTTGTCAAAACTCCTACAACTGGAAATACTTTAGTTACTATAGAGCCTGATTTTGCTTACATTATTAGTGCTGTAGAGAATAATGGGCAAACAGTAACTGATTGGGAATATACAACAAGTAGAGGAGTTACAGGGCCTACTGGACCAACTGGTCCTACTGGTTCTACTGGTATTACGGGGCCTACTGGTCCTACTGGAAATCAAATACTAAGTGGATCAGGTGCACCTGGACCTGATACAGGTAGTGATGGTGATTATTATATAGACACCGATACATATGAACTTTATGGGCCTAAATCAGGTGGTACATGGCCATCACCTCCTATATCTCTTATAGGTGAGACAGGACCTACTGGCCCGACTGGTTCGGCTGGAGAAACTGGTCCAACTGGTCCGACTGGATCAACAGGCTCAACAGGTCCTACAGGTGATAAGGGAGAAACTGGACCAACTGGTCCTACAGGTGATAAGGGAGAAACTGGTCCAACTGGTCCGACTGGTCCAACAGGTCCAACAGGTGATAATGGAGAGACTGGTCCGACTGGTCCAACAGGTCCAACAGGTGATAATGGAGAGACTGGTCCGACTGGTCCAACAGGTGATAATGGAGAGACTGGTCCAACTGGTCCAACAGGTGATAATGGAGAGACTGGGTCAACTGGTCCTACTGGTCCAACTGGAGAGACTGGTCCGACTGGTCCGACTGGTGATAATGGAGAAACTGGTCCAACTGGTCCGACTGGTGATAATGGAGAAACTGGTCCAACTGGTCCGACTGGTCCAACTGGCTCAACAGGTCCAACCGGACCGACTGGAGAAACTGGGTCAACTGGTCCTACTGGTCCAACTGGTCCAACTGGAGAGACTGGTCCGACTGGTCCAACAGGTGATAATGGAGAGACTGGTCCGACTGGGCCAACAGGTGATAATGGAGAGACTGGTCCGACTGGGCCAACTGGTCCAACTGGTCCAACTGGTCCGACAGGAGAAACTGGATCTACTGGACCAACAGGTCCGACAGGAGAAACTGGATCTACTGGACCAACAGGTCCGACAGGAGAAACTGGATCTACTGGTCCAACTGGTCCGACAGGAGAAACTGGTACTACTGGTCCAACAGGCTCAACAGGTCCAACCGGACCGACTGGAGAAACTGGATCAACTGGGCCGACTGGCCCGACTGGCTCAACAGGTCCAACTGGTCCAACTGGTGATAATGGAGAAACTGGTCCAACTGGTCCAACTGGTGATAATGGAGAGACAGGTCCAACTGGTCCGACTGGACCAACTGGTCCGACTGGACCAACTGGTCCGACAGGTGAGACAGGTCCAACTGGTCCAACTGGTCCAACTGGTGCAACTGGTCCGACTGGAGAAACTGGATCTACTGGTCCTACTGGTCCTACTGGGCCGACTGGCCCTACTGGAGAAACTGGTCCTACTGGACCTACTGGCCCAACAGGATCTACTGGCCCTACTGGAGAAACTGGACCTACTGGACCTACTGGCCCTACTGGAATTCAAGGAATTACTGGTCCTACTGGACCTACTCCATCTACAAGTTATGGTGAAATGTATAGCACATCTGGATCTTATATTTTAACTTCTAGTCCTATAGGGTGGACTGATGCTATTGCTGGAGATTTAAATGATGTTACATTTGTAAATGATGGTACAGCAGATAAGTTAAGAATTGATGATGCAGGAGAATACCAGCTTGTAGCTGTTATAGCTGGATCTGTGACATCTGATTTTGAAGTATATTTTAATGCTCAAGTATATCTAAATGGATCTCCTATAGCTAGATTACTCGCAACAAGTGAATATAATCCTGCAAGTTCACATTCTATAGAAACAGTAGTAACTAGTGGATTATTGAATTTAGCTGTGAATGATGAATTAGATTTAAGATTATCAAATACAGCAACGATACCTTTTGGTACAGTTACATATAATGTAAATGCTATTAATTTTAGCGTTAGTAAGATTGTTGGACCTCAGGGACCAACAGGACCAAGAGGATATCCAAACGGACCTACTGGACCGACTGGTCCAACTGGCCCAACAGGTACAACTGGACCGACCGGAACTGGAGAGACTGGACCTACTGGAGAAACGGGTTCTACCGGTCCAACTGGACCTACTGGACCTACTGGAACAGGTGAAACTGGTCCAACTGGAGAGACTGGCTCAACTGGTCCTACTGGACCTACTGGACCTACTGGACCTACTGGTACAGGAGAAACTGGTCCAACTGGAGCAATTGGTAGCACCGGTCCAACTGGTACAGGAGATATAGGTGCATATGGTGAAATGTATGAAACAGCAACACAGACTTTAGCATTAACAACAACACCAACTGGTTGGACAACAGCTACAGCTGGAGAATTAAATCATGTAACATTTGTTGATAATGGTACAGCTGATCGATTAAGAGCTGATAGAGACGGTATTTATCATGTAGTCGTTGCTATATCTTTGGAAAAACCAAATGATACATCAAGAGTTATAGCATCTGTATATTTAAATGATGTACAACAAACAAAATTAAGAGCATTATGTTATACTAGTACATTTGGAGATGTTGGTAGTACTATAACGATAAATGGTATATTGGATCTAACTACAAATGATTATGTTGATTTAAGATTAGCAACAGATGCAGGTAGTGTTAGTGTAGATACTAGACATATAAATTTTAGTATAACAGATATAACCGGCGCAAGAGGACCAACAGGCCCACAAGGACCTCCAAATGGTCCAACTGGACCTACTGGAGAGACTGGCCCTACTGGCCCTATGGGTGAAACTGGACCTACTGGTCCAACCGGAGAAACAGGTTCCACAGGACCAACCGGCCCTACTGGATTAGGGATAACTGGACCGACCGGCCCAACAGGTGAAACAGGTTCCACAGGCCCAACAGGCCCGACTGGACTAGGTATAACTGGTCCTACAGGAGAAACAGGACCTACAGGTCCAACTGGACCTACAGGTTTGGGTATAACTGGACCAACAGGTATAACTGGTATAACAGGACCTACAGGTCCACAAGGTATAGTTGGAACTGCAGCATATGGAGAAATGTATGCAACTACAGGTTCTCTGGCATTATCAACAACACCTTTAGGATGGACAAATGCTACATCAGGTGAATTAAATAATGTTACATTTGTTGATAATGGTACTGCTGATAGATTACGTGTAGATGAGGATGGAGCATATCAGATTCTTGTAGCTATGTCTATAGAAACACCAGATGATACCTCTACTGCAGAAGCATTTGTTTATTATAATGATGTTCAACAAACAAAATTAAGTGCATATTCATTTCTTGATACAGGAGCAAATGATGCTTTTAGAAGCACCATAACTATCGGAGGTATTTTAGATATGACAGCAAATGATTATGTAGATCTTAGATTTTCAACAGATGCAGGATCTGTTACGATAGATATATTATCAATAAATTTTAGTGTAACTAAAATTTCCGGAAATGCAGGACCAACTGGACCTACTGGTCCAGGAGCTATAACACCTGTATATTTCTACGGATCAAATAATACTGCTCTTACATCAAATGCAACTATCACTTGGAATACTGAAGCAGGATCATTGTCTCTAGCAAGTGGACAAACACTTACTGTTCCTACCACTGGATGGTACGAAATAACTGTTGTTGGTCATATACTTCTTAATGATACAAATGCATCATCAGTATCACAATTGCAAATGAATATTATACAAAACGGATCTACCACTTTAGCAAGCAATATACTAGTCCAAAATTTAGACACTAGTTCTGGTAGTTCAGAAACTGAACAACAACTTGTTATAAATGGAATTTTTAATCTTACTGCTTCTGATACTATTATCATTACAACATCAAACAGAACTGCTAATCCTACAGCTACTCTAGTCGGAGGTGAAAGCTCATGGACTTTTAAAAGAATAGCTTAATTGTTTTACAATTTACAACAAATATTTTAAGTATTTTTTATAAATTAATTAAAATATTTATATATATAATGAGTTTTTGGTTGGCTGATTACCACGGAGATATTAATACAAATGAAGGTGCACTTGGACAAAAAATAAGTAGCAATATACTAGCTAATATAGATATAACACCTCCAGCTGATTTTAGTAAATTGTATAATAGATATTATTTAACCAATAATACTGGTGGTTCACTTAATGTAACTATGCCAAATATTAGCACGATACCTATCATACAACAATTTACTGCTGAAATAGGATGGTTTTGTACAATTAAAAATAGTGGCACAGACAACATAGTACTCGTAACTCCAATAACAAATCTAATAATATATACTATAACATCCGGCAATAGTGTAACTATATCAGCAGATAATGGTGATGGACAATCTGTCAGTAATTGGGAAATAAGCTCTTTCACAAATACAACAACAAGTAATACTAACCAAATTTCTGCTACTGCAGCAGAAAACCTAACAGCAGATGATATAGTAGATATTGTTAATGGTGGTATTGTTCTTGCAAACGGATTTAAGCTTAACAATAATATCAGTTCATATGGCAATATAGGTCTAGCTGGAGGATCTGATAGAGATCCTGCAAAAATTACATTTGATGGTAATAAACATATATACTACTCTATACTTGTTGATTCAACAACAACTATAGGGACAGATATACGAGGAAATACTGTTACAGTTACTTCAGTTGGTACACCTTCTGAAGTACTTGTTTTTGTAAAAACAGATTTGTTAGGTAATATAATATGGTATAGAGAATGTGATTTTACTGTAACAGTAGGTACAGTAATAAGGTCCAGACGGTTTTTAAAATATGATACCAATAATAACATTATATGGTTTACAGGCACTGTTGCGGTTGTACCATTTACTACTGATTTTGGAGCTGGATCATCAATAAATCTAAGAGCACATCCCTATACAGGAGGAGATACAAGTACAAATATATTAAGAGGTACTGGATTAAATGGATATTTAATAGGATTTGATACTTATGGAAATTTATATGATTTCACAACTATCAGATCATCATCAGAAACATCTGGTGATGCTTCCATAACAGGTATTGATATAGATAATTTAGGAAATGTTCATCTTTCAGGATTAATAACTGTCGCTGGCCCTGTATCAGCTGTTTATCCTAACTCAACAACAGGTGATATAACTATTGACAGTACTCATTTCGGATCTGCCAGAACTATGACTATAGCGAGATATTTACCAACAGTAGGCTTTAATAGAGTTCTTATAGCTAGAGATGGTTCTGGATTTTCTGGACATAAAACAGCTCATGATGTATTTGTAGATAAGTATAACGCTAATATATATCTGGTATCATTAACTGATAGTGGTGCTGCTTGGAGTTGGGGGAGATTGTATATAAGTGGTGGTGGTGATGCCGATTCAGCCACACTTATAACTGTTGGTGGTGCTGTATCTAATAATAGATCTATATTAAAACTTAATAAAGATACATATGATCCTGTAGAAGTAGCTCTAATATATAATGCAAACGATGCACTCGTAAGATCAAACACTTTATATGATGCAGAATTGGATGAACTTGTTATATTTGATAGTAATAATTCTAATAATATAGATTTTTATAATGGATATAGTGGTGCTTTAGGACCATCTATCTCTAATATAACTGGTCCTTATTATGCTAGATTAGATGGCAATTTTATATGGGGAAATATAACACAAGATGATAGTGTAACACCACAATGCTTTGATACTGAGCATAATATAATTCTATTTGATTACACTCCTGCTAATGTAACATTAGGTGGAACTAATTATCCAACTGGTGGCTTAATATGTGCGAAAATAGATAATAATGGCAATTATCTATTTACAAGAAGAATAAGTGGAAATGATGTTGAATCTAATTTTATGTGTCCAGTTATAGATTATAGGCATCCAGATGATACTTATTATTTTCATAGTGGTATAATTACCGCTAATATAACAGAAAATGGTATAACGATACCTCATACATCAGGAAGTGCAACTCAAATATTCAATTACTTTATAGATTCTGCAAATTCAGTCCTAGGCGTCGTAACAGCAGATGTTACTGTAGGTAATACTGCTAATATTCAAACAAGTGGGCAATATACTGTCCAAAATAATGTTCTTGTACAAGGAAATGATTATTATAATAATTACGGAACTTTAACTACCATACCACTAGTTAAACAAAAAATAGGAAAAGCCATCTCATCAACAAATATTAATATAGCCATATAATCATAATTACATATATTTCCCATTTTTGTACATTTTGTAATATATTTTGTATAATCTATAATAATCTATATTGCCTCCTCTCTGCTCATATTTCCTTTCTGAATAATTTATATCATACAAAAAATATTCCATATTAAGCTTCTTCTTATTTTTAATAACACCAACAAAATTATCAAATATACTTTCATACAACTTATTATATGTTGTCATATAATGTAACATATCTGTCAATTCCTTTACTATAGTCCCATTTTCTAACAAATTGAGTAAGATAAATGAGCGGACTATCGTGTATTCAAATAATGCTGCATTTTGCACATATTTCAATTTATTTTCACTATTCATAAAAAAATCTTTGTAAGAATCATAACCATGATAATATAATATCTTTGCTGAATGATATATTGAATAATATATCTCATCAATCACCATTTCAACAAATTTATCATAACTCTTGCCTGCCTCTATAGAATTACATATAGTATGTAATATAGTTGTAAATGTATTACAGTAAATCTCATAAGGGATAATATCTTTTGATTTTAATGGCAACTTTTCTAAATATTTAATAGCCCCTGAAAAGTCATACTGTTGTACCATACCCGAAAGTGTACATAAATTACCGGATTTTACTGTGGTTGTCAAATCCCATCCAAGCAAATGTCCTAATTCATGTGTTAATAATCCTAAACATTCTGGTATTCTTGATATCAACATACGGCGTCTATCTGAAAAAAAAGCAGTATATCCTGAACTACAATTATAAGTTCCATTATCCTTTAATTTTCTAATATCATTGTAAATATCATCTGATCTTATATCAGGGACATATCTATTGACATCATAGAGCAAAAAATACACTCTAAAAGGTTTGTTGCCCAAACATTCTCTGATATGCTTTAACCTATCTGAACCTGAATATATATTCATTAATACCTTAAATCTTCTCATTATAACAGAAATTAGATTATACACATCTTCATGAGTGTAATAAAAATTCAATACAAATATTATATCATCTACAACTATCTTATCAGTATATTCCATATTTAATTTAAAATATTCTTTACTAACTTTTGAATCTGGATTGTTTAATCCATCAATAGTGAATACTTCTTGTAATAATCTGTTACTATACTCTGATTTTGGGTCAAATACTTTTTCCTTTTCTTTTTCTACTCTATACAATCCTGTTTGGGTATACATATTTTCCACAAAATTATAAATATCTCTATATTTTAATAAATTATTTTTATTATGTATGCCTTCTCCTCCTACCTTATTTTTGACATATTGTACATCTTTATAATTATCTAAAGATGAATTAGTTAGTTTTATATCCATTATAAATATATTGGATATAATTCAAATAAATTATTATTCATTGCTTAATTCTGCTAACAATTTTAAATATTTTGTTTTGTATTTTAAATATTTTTGCTTATAATATATATCATCATCTGGTATACTTCCTCCTTTCTGATTTACTCCTTGGCTTTCTTCTATAGCTTTTTCTAATATTGCAGATACACTTCTTTCCCCATTATAATCTTTTCCATTTATTCTTATAGTTGGATATCCTTTGATACCTTCTTTCTCCATAATATCATTATCTTTTGTTTGTTCAAATTCTTTTGTCTCAATATTACTGTACATAGAATTACCTCCGATAGTATCTTTTAATTTATTCCATTCAGGTTTAAAATTAATACAATGTCCACACCAATTAGCATAATATAATGTAATATTTACCATTATTATATATTATCAATATATAATAAAATATGGATGTGTTACTAATAATATTATTTGTATTGGCTGTAAGTATAATTTTATTCACATATCTTGTCTACTATTCAACCAAACCTAATTTGACCATATAAACTATTTATAAATATCTGGAACTATTATATAATGCGTAATTTTTATATATTAATGTTAATAATCCTACTAATAATCATATTTATTACCTTTAAAAAATATTTCAAAAAAAATGAGCAATTTAATGAGCGTGTCGGTTCATTTTGCTATACATGCAAAGATAAACATTATAATGCATGTATGAAATGTTTTAATTGTATATGGGCTGTTAATGCTGATGGAACTTCAGGATGTATCGGTGGTGATGTAAATAATGGTCCATATAATAAAGAAAATGTAAAAAGATGGTATGTTAGAGATCCATATCATCATATGAAAGAAAGAAATGCAGATTATAAAATATCATATGGTCCAAAACAAAACAATAGAATCTATTAGATATATATTATAAACTAATTTCCATAATAATGAATATTTGATATATTATCATCATTGTCATCACATATACCTATATTTAATATTATAGGATATGTTACATTATCAATATTATCTCTTAATATATCTCCTATGTACCTATTATCATTCTTGTTATCATCATCACACTCAAATGAATCCATTAATGGGCTATACAGCATAAATGTGCCATAACTTATATAATCTAATTCAATACCCTTTTTATCGTACATACTAACCAAATCATTTATAGTCATACTTGTTTCTATTATGTCTCTTTTCCATATGTTTTCATTTTTAACAGGTTCTGTATTTCCATAAAAATTAATCGCTAAATTTGCAAATGTATTTCTGTGGCTACTAACATCTTTATTATTTATCAATTTGTACAACTCTATAGCTACAAGTCCAGCAACAACACTTGTAGTAGTAGCTAATGCTGGTATTATATTACCAGCTATCCTTTTTGTCTCATTAAAATCCACTGGCTCAATACCATAATTAAGTGCACGTTGATTTGATGCAATAGTTATGAATTTTATATGTCCATTACTATCATCATCTTTCTCAAATAACTCTGGTTTTATATTATCAACATCTTTGTATATATTCCACCATAACTTGCTAAATATCTCTTTATAATCATCATCTGGATATATTAATGGTTTTGGGCATCTTTTCCCCTCAGACCAAAATAATTTACCATCTTCTATTTTATCTTTAGGATATTTTTCTAATAATTTATTAATATCTTCACAATATCTCATATACCAATATTTATTGGCAGTATCTATACAATCATTATATGATGATGGTATGTTATCTAATATAAAATAGTACATATCAGGATCAGTTTCTGTATCATTATTCATAAACATACAAGGTCCATTCACAAATAATCCAAAAAAATCATCTTTTGCCCATTGTATACAATGTTCTATTAAATTTGGGAAAAATTTTAATGTACAAACAGGAATATCATCTCCTGAATCACTCCCTATACCATACGATTCTGTCGCATTAGGTATTACGACTTGTACATTACATTTAGTACCTAATGTCCCAGATTCTAATAATGGCTTGTGAAATGTTATTACACGGCTGTCTATATACATTCTTGCTTGTATATTGTCCAATGCATTAACTATTCCATCTAAATTTTCATAAAATTCCTTATTGAATACATTTTCTGTATCTGTGCAAACTTTCTCCTTCATTGCTATTATATTTATATCATTATTTACCTCACATATAGCCTTTTTTGCAACTATTGATTTAAATTCTCCGATATCTCCTTGTCTGAATAAGAATTGTCTATTAAGGTTTGATTTTTCTATTATGTCCATATCAGTTATAATAATATTTCCAAGCCCCATCATTGCAAAATTTTTAAGCAATTCGCATCCTATCGCTCCTGCACCCACAACAAAAAATGTTTGTTTAAGCATTTTTTCTTGAAACTTTTCACCAAATATTTTACGTTGATTGTAATACCTATCTATGCATACACTTTCATATTTATTAATATTATTGATATTATTATAATTATCTGCAAGACAATTTAATGCATCATAATATAACCACTGATCTATCGGCATATATTTACATGTAATCGCTTTTATAACTTCCTGTGATACTATTCCACCTATTATACTGTTTATAGGAGTTAATTCATAATCTTTACAATAATGAAACTTTTTATACAATTCTTTATCATCAATACTTCTTCCTAAACATAAATTATGTAACTTATTTGGTTTGTCAAAGTCAAAATAATCAGTAGTTACAAATTTAGGATTATTTACTGATTCACCAAGTTTAACATGGCTTATTTTGCAAGTATTCTTGATTTGCACATAATCTGTATATGTATTTTTTTGGGGCAAAATGTTTAGCTCGAACACATCATTATTTATGTATTTTATTTTGTAAATATATGTATCTCCTATAAATCGGATAGTATCACCTGTTTGCAATTTATGTATATCAACTGTATTTATTATTTTTCCATTAATACTCTTTATTATACCTTTTTTAGGCTGGTCTCCATCCATGTCTGTCACATTATACTCTCCGAAATCACAAAATATCTGACCTACCAAACCATATGTATTTGCATAAATATACTTTATATTACCATTTTCTTGTGCAAAATTTATAGCATAATCTATTGATTTATTAACATGAATAACAACAATATTCATATTATTTTTTTCTTTATCACCAATAATACTATTTATATCAGTATATTTGCTAACTGTTACATTAGGATTTAATTCAGCCAATCTTGGTAGTAAGACGGATATTTTATCTTTGCCTATATCATCTTCTCTTAAGTAGTAATTAGTGCATATATCATACTTTATCACATGAGATTTGCTATCATACATTAAAACTTCCATAAAACCTGTCAATATACAATTTTTTGCTATCTCTACTGCAAGTCCATCTGAACCATCAATAATTATTCTAGATTTTGATATAGAACACATGCTATCCATACCTATAGTATATAATTGTCTTGAATATAGAGATTCATCAATATTGTTATTATTCATGTTTATGCTCGCTATATATATAATATGCATAATACAGTCAAGTATTCCTTTTAAGTTTCACTTTTTTTGTGTTATTAATCTAAACCAATATTTTGATTTATTTCCATCTTTATTATAATACATTTTGTTTATCCTATCAAGTCTATCCTTTTTGGTTCCAAATTTATATACACACAAATTTAAATTAGGAAAACTATAATCCTGTTGGTCATAATATTTCGGAAATTGTATATTAATACTCTTTATAAGCAAAGGATTGTGCGTTATATATTTGTACATTTTTTTGTTTAAAAATATTGTCATTGTCATTAAATTAAATAAATTTTCACTAAAAATTGATGATGATCCTTCCTGTTTTTTAGTGTATATCTTATGGTTTTTGCTGTCTATAATAACTAATTTATTTATAAAACTTCTATAATAAGTTGATTTGTATATATTATGTTTTTTAATATCAAAATTATTGTTTTTATCTACATATTTTTCATAATTATCAACCGTACACATAGTTAGTGCTGGAGGTATTCTTTTATAAAAATTATAACTTGTATTTATAAATATTCTATACTCACTCTTATTCATTGTAGGTTTTAACCATAAAGGAAATAATAACCACCTTAGATTCCAAAATAATTTATTTGCAACTTTTTCATATAAATAAAATTCATGAGGAGAATATTTATCCCGTATAGTATCAATCATGTATTCTCTAATATATGTTTTAAAAGGAGACTGTTTGCCAAAATTACCTATAAATTTCCATACATCATCAATTATTGCTATCTCACCTTTATTTAGTGGATATTTTAATAGTCGATCACTATATATATTATTTATCATTATATCTATTGTCAGTATATATTATGCCAAGATATAGATCACGATCCAATAAGAAATCCAAAAGAAGGACTACTAAAAGAAGGACTACTAAAAGAAGGACTACTAAAAGAAGGACTACTAAAAGAAGGACTACTAAAAGAAGGACTACTAAAAGAAGGACTAGTAGAAAATCAAAGAATACTTGTCCAAAAGGCAAAATAATGAGACGATCATATAGGACAAGTTCTGGTAAAAGAGTAAAGAAAGGATGTATTAAAGATAGGGGGAGAAAAGGAAAAGGTAAAAAAACACTTCCACTTCCTAGTGGAGATATTAGTCTATCATCAGTCGGATATTCAACAAAATTGCCGATGCATGAGAGAAGGAAATCTCTTGATAAGGCATCAAAAAAATATGGTATTCTTCCTTCACTTAGACATTTGAATTTGATAAGAAACTTGCAAGCATATGATAACAAGTCAAAAGGTATTATGGATCATGATGTTAAATATATGAAAGCCAAATATGCAAGACATAAATAAAAAAAATTGATTATGTAAATGAAGAAATATGTTACACAATAGCAGAGTAAAATAATACAGATAATATGGGTGATAATAATATTTCAATAGAAGATGATGATGAGATAGATATTACTGAAACTATTGATTCAGAAACAGGAAAGAAAGTGTACAATAATTGGACAAAGGATAACACAAATACAGCTATTACGTGGAAAACATCAACAGAATATGACACATATATTTACAAAAAGATCCTATACAGATACAAATACAGACTAGATAGAATATTTATACTCATAACTATCTTATCTATGTTTATTAGTATATTAGGATTTTTTTCAGGTGCATTAGGTGGTTCAGTATTTTTTGGTGTAGATAATGTAATAATACAATATATTATATTTGTGACTGGATTGTTATCAGGTATAATAGGTATACTTGTGACAACTATAACAAATATTGTTAAATATTTCAAGTGGGATGATAAAGTTACACAGATTTCGAAATATATAACAAATCTTGATAATTTTAACACAAATGTTTCAAATCAACTAATCTTACCAGATAAGGCAAGATTAGATGCTTCAGAATTTCTTAAAAAAGAAAATTTAAATTTTTCAAATCTCAAAAAAAATGATCCAGATATATCTCTTACAGAATACCAAAATGCTGGAAGAGGGTATGAAGACTATCTTAAAAATAATAATGAAATTTATAAAGCAACGCAAGAATATATTGATAATGTTGCTTTTAATATGGTCTAATTATCATTATCATCTTCTGGGACAAGATCAAATATTATTTTATGTCCAAAAAAGTGAATACTTGTTGTATCCATTAGATGATCTGCTAATCCTAAAACCATTCTTAGAACATTTCTATATAGTCTTTTTTCAACCCAATCTGGTAAATATTTAATGTTCAAATTGTCATCATTTAATATTTCATCAACTAATTGATTTATTTTAGTTATTGATAACTCCCTTAAATCAGGTGATGTAATTAATGTATTTCTATTATCTTCACTATTTCCAGATAATACTAATGGTTTATTATTAATTTCTGCTTGTAAATTATTATTTATACGTCTTAATGATTTAATCTGTTTCTTAAGTTCCTTTATTTCTTGTTTTGATTCTATAAGATCCTTATCTGTATCACTTAAAATTTTTCTATATTTTTCATCAGCTATTTTTTCTACAGTATTTTTGTACTCCTCAAAGTCTTTTTTTTGTTCTTCCATCCATTCCATCATTTCATCTTTTGATATAATACCATCATTGTTTTTGTCTGCCTTTTCTAAATCAAACATTCTATTTTTTAGCCTTTCTATCTCTAAATCTCTATAATCATTATTTTTTTTTGCGAAAATATTCCCCATACCTATATAATTGATGTATATAATTGATGTATATATTTATAAATCTTAGCTAATATCAAAAAATTATGTAAGATATATATATAACACTTATGAATAAAAATATAATACTAATATTGTGGATATGTGCACTTGCCGTAATTCTTTTAACTACACCATTAAAATGTAATGGTGTAGATATGGAAAAAGAAGGGTTTTATACTTACTATGGCTATTATAAGAAATATTGCCCAAGTTGTGGTTGGAGATCAAGACATAGTTGCTCCAAATGTACAAATTGCGGTTGGTGTGTTAATAGATCCGGATATGGTGAATGTGTTCCAGGAGACAGCTCTGGACCTTATTTTAGAGAAGATTGTGTTTACTGGGAATATGGATCTCCTTATTATAATTCAAATATATTTCCTGTAATTACTGCAAAATCTATTTATCCATACTATAGGTGGAGGTTAAGAAGACCATGGAGATGGAATAAACAAAAAAGTGTTGGTTCACCTAAGAATACAAGCAATTAACTATAATATCAAAAATATGTAAACTAGTATCTAATACAATACATAATAGTATTGGAGATATGATTATTATCCTTTCACTACTAATATCAATAATTAAGAATAATGTGGATAACATTATTAATGATACTATACATATTATAGCTGGTAGGTATTTTTTAGCTGCATCAATTTTTCTGCATACATCATCATTATCATTATAATTATCATATTTGGCTTGATCCATAATTAGATGTGAAAGATATATATACAATCTATGTCTTATGTATTGTTTTAATACTTTTATTATCAATTTTTTGCTCTCCTTAAAAATAAAAAATGAAATTTAAAATATATATAATATATTTTTCTAAATAATAGTATTATACTATACTAATATTAATATTAAAAATGACAAGTAATGAAGAAATTATAGAAATTAACACTGATGGCGAATCTGTACGAAAAATACAAAGTGATTTGGGTGATGAATATGAAATTATCGATAAGGTTAAAGATCTTACAGAATTATCACAAAAAGAATATGATGCATTAATGTATCAAGATCGTATTCGTACATGTGATGATATTAAAAATAAAATAAAAGAGGCTACCGTTTGGTATGGATGGGCAAATTCTGCAATAAAGGTGATAAAAACATTTATTTAGTTTTGTGTGCTACACATTGACTGTAATACACATAATGGCTGTAAGTTAACAGGATGGTAATTTATATTTTTTAAAATTTTGCCAGTTGATTTATTAAAGATGATCCAATATTTATTGTCATCTGATAATCTGTAATCTGGAGAATCATATCTTTTTTCATTTTCTTTGTACCAATTTACAGTTAATATAGCTTCTTCCTCTGATGAACAAGATTTACTCATATTTGATTCATGGACAAGGTTATATGCTTCATCCATATCTATATTTAGAAAGTATCCAGCAATATATGTTTTATATATTAATTTTGCCAAAGATATACCTGATAATATAAAATCCTTATTATCTACATATTTTGCTAGTTTAATAAATTCTTCTTTGATAGGGTTAACAAATTCAACACCAAATGAATTATAATTGATACTATTTTTGATAGTTTGAATATTTGTTTCTTCTTTAATAAAAGTAAAATTAGATAAACTATTACCTTTTCCATATATAGTACTAAATAAGGCGTCTAGATCTACACCGATAGAACATCCCATACCATATACAACATATAATATATCTGCTAATGCATCTACTATTTCAACTAAATCATTATTAGTGGTAGCTTCCTCTAGTTCACTTATTTCTTCTTTAATTAGGTCCATTCTATATTTAACTAATTTTTTGTCATTATCAAATATATCTGGTTTTATTTGATCATTAACAGTTATACCAAATGTCTTATTAAAAATAATAACTTTTTGAAAATTTGATGATTGCATATTTAATTGTTATAAGTTGATATGAGTATATATAATATTATATTATATTAAGGGATAGTTTATCTTATATTTTTTGTATCAATTTTTTATCATATAGTATTATATAAAATGACAGAATTAGTTGACAAAAATATACAATTTTACATTAGAATAATCTCTTTATTTATCGGTGTATTATTGACCGCAAAATGGTATAGAGCTAACTATCCATCACAGAAAAATGTGTTATTGCTTATATTAGTAGCATTATATATGGGCTTATATATGAACAATATTTAAGCTAAAAATAGTTTCTAATATATCTAATTATTATATAAGAATGAACAGGATAAGAAAGGTTGGCGATATATATCAGGTTTTAATTACACCTTATATGAAAGTTGCTCCAGATGTACCTTTATTAATAGGTAATTGGGATGACGAGAATTTGCGGAATTATAGTATAATTAGTTATGATAATTTAGGAGATGCTCAATGTGAGGCATTTAATTATCCAGATATAGATTGGCACAGAATTGCACTAAACCATGAACATATATTTATAAGATTAAAAAAAACTATATCAGACCTTTTAGAAAGATATAATTTTAAGGTTGAATTTAAAGCTGATATTATGGATGGTGAAATATTAAAAAATACTATGTTTAATAGAGTAGAAAGAGATGGTGAAAGATTTAATTTAAGATTTGCTATGAATGATCTTATTAGTTTTACTATAATTAATCCTTGGGGGAATAATTTATTTAAGATATCTCATATGCTTGAAAATCATAGAGAACATCTTGCTAGAGATGATTTAAGGATTAGGTATAAAAAAGTATTAGATAATAAAATAATTATCCTAAATGGATATACTGAATTGGGAACTATATATGAGGTAAGATTAGTCCCAACTACTATTGATCATTGGGCTATGTGGATGAGGGAAATAGGATTTACAAAGATGGAATACGGAATGAAATTATATAAGGATATCCTTAAACAACAAGATTATGTAGATAAAAATATAGTGATTAGATAATACAATAAAAAATTGATTTATTAATAATATGAACTATAATTGGTATATATATGTATATTATCAATTATAACAAATAGAAAAGATGTCAAAAGTAGCCAGTTCTATAAAACCAGTATATGAATTATTTATGGGAGAAACTAAAAAACAGGAGCCAGATGTTAACATATTAGAATCACTTATTGGTAGATTACAACAAGAAGACATTGATAAAGTAACTCAATTATATGTATATTGTGTATATTTTAATAAATTACCATATAATATAGATAACCTTGTTAATTTGACACATCTTGATTTTTCTTATAACAGAATAAGAACATTTCCAGACAGTATAGGTAATCTTACTAATTTACTAATACTTAGTTGCCATAATAACCAAATAAGTGCATTACCGGATAGTATAGGTAACCTTGCTAATTTACGAGAATTTTATTGCCATAATAACCAAATTAGTGCATTACCGGATAGTATAGGCGATCTTGTTAATTTACAAAAAATTTATTGCCATAATAATCAAATAAGTGCATTACCGGATAGTATAGGCAGCCTTACTAATTTGCGAACATTTTGTTGTTCTGATAACCAAATAAATGAAATCCCCAAATGGTTAGTAGATATGAATATATATAATATGAGAACTTAATCATAACAATAATATATATTAATTTATTAGATACATTATTAATCAGGATAACAAAAAATTGATTTATTAATAATATGAACTATAATTTGTATATATATATGTATATTATCAATTATAACAAATAGAAAAGATGTCAAAAGTGGCCAGTTCTATAAAACCAGTATATGAATTATTTATGGGAGAAACTAAAAAACAGGAGCCAGATGTTAACATATTAGAATCACTTATTGATAGATTGCCAAAAGAAGATATTGATAAGATAACTGAATTAGCATTTACTCGCAAAAAATTATGTAAATTGCCAAATAATATAGGTAACCTTACTAATTTACAAAAAATTAATTGTTATAATAATAAAATAAGTGTATTGCCTGATGGTATAGGTAATCTGGTCAATTTGCAAATATTATCTATTTCTCACAATGAAATATGCAAATTACCAGACAGGATAAGTAACCTTGTTAATTTACAAATATTATCTATTTCTTACAATGAAATATGCAAATTACCAGACAATATATGTAATCTTACTAATTTACAATCATTTGGATGTTCTTATAATAAAATAAAGAAATTGCCAGATAATATAGGTAATCTTACTAATTTACAAGAATTTAGTTGTTCTAATAATAAAATAAGGAAATTGCCAGATAATATAGGTAATCTTATTAATTTACAATCATTTGGATGTTCTTATAATAAAATAAAGGAGTTGCCAAATAATATAGGTAACCTTGTTAATTTACTAACATTTCATTGTCCTTCTAACAAAATAGTAGAGTTACCAGAAAGTATAGGTAACCTTATCAATTTACAACAATTTGATTGTTATGATAATAACATAAGTGAAATGTTGAAAAGTATAGGTAACCTTATCAATTTACAACATTTTGATTGTTCTGATAATCAAATAAAGAACTTGCCAGATAATATAGGTAATCTTATCAATTTACAATATTTTGATTGTTCTGGTAACCAAATAAATGAAATCCCCAATAGTATAGATGACATTGTTAATTTGCAAACATTTTTATTGGATAAATAAATAATTAGGTTAAATTTATTTATTTAACTAGTTGAATAATAATAATACTCTTCTTTTACAAATATTTACGGATACCAAGAAAGCCTAAAAATATTAGGTTAAATTATTTTATAAAGCAATATATTATTTTATGAATACATTTTAGCCATCCAAAAAGCACCTACACAATATGCTGCACAATATATAACAATCCCCAAATAGTATACATTTGGATTGTATGTAATATTATAAATAGTTTTATTGTTAGCTCCATTATCTAAAAGATAATAAATTGTATCAATATCTCTATTCCAATATGCTTTTTTTATTAGATAATTAGAATAGTAATTAATATCAGCTCCATTATCTAATAATAATTGAAATATATCTCTTTCTGATTTATCCACAAATATTAACATGGTAGAAATATAATCTCCTAAATTTTGATCAATCAAAAATTGTAAAATTTCTAAATCATATGCATGATATTGCATTATTTTGACAAGTAGTATATTAAAATGAACATCCCAATAAAATTTTAATCCGTCATAAATAAGCACGCGATACCCATACTGATCTATTTCATACAACACTTCTATTTGAGTATCATATGTAAGATAAAAATTTTTAAGTATAAATTTAATAACATTCAGTTGGTTATTTTTTATTGCATTATCGATTATTATAATATATTGACCTCTATTAATCTCACTTGATATATTATGTATTACATGTAATATAGTATTCCCATTTAATTTTCTTATGTTTTCACAAAATGTTCTGATAAGTGTATCTCCATCAGATTCCATATCTTCTGGCTCAAGAACATCTGAAATATTAATAATTAATTGATTATTAGGTTCTCCTTTATTAAGTTCATCAATTAATGTATCACATGGTGTTTTGAAATTAGGTACTTTACTCATTATATGATATTCTTATTTAATATCTCCATATATATTATGTTCAGAAATCAATTTTTTTAGCACATAAATTTGTCCAAGTTTTAATTGGAATAGCTATAAAAATTGAAAAATAAACTTTTAGAGATATAACACTCCAACAGTATTATATTTATTACAGATGCTTAATCATATTATCAGAAATACAGTAAATTATAAAAATTATAAATACTTTGCATCAAAAGTTGATATATCAGACACCAGAGATCTATTCATGAAGATGTCCAATATATCTAAATTAGGTATTGAGATTAAAGGATTATCTCCTATAGTAGTTCATGGTGCACAATCATCTGGTAAAACATCTGTGATTGAGGCTATCTCTGGCTTTAATCTTTTCCCAAAAAGGAATGATTTAGCTACTCTTAAACCTATGGATATAACTACCATACAATCAGATAAAACTATGTATAAAGTAGGTAACGATGTATTTTATTCAGAGAATGATGCATCAGAACAAATCTCTAGAATGAATAATAATTCATCAATAAACAAAATATCTGTTGTTATACAATCACCAAACGTATATAATACATTTTTTAAAGATCTCCCAGGATTATGCTTTCTAACTCATAATGGTGATAAATCATTTCCTGAAAAGGTAAAAAATATGCATATACACGCATTAGAAGATCACAACAATATACCTGTTATTATTAATCCAGGTCCCACAGATCCTGCAACAAATTTAGCATTGCAATTAACGCATCAATATAATCGCAATAAAGATGCTTTAGGTATTATAACAAAAACTGATCTTACTGAAAATCAGAAAACAACAATGATAAAAGATATGTTAAACGGAAAAAAATATCAGTTGGGATATGGTTATATAGCTACAGTATTAAGGAATGGTAAAGATATTGATAATAATATAAGTATTAATGATAAGATGGAAGAAGAAAGATTATTTTTTGAAAATCATCCAGAAATACGACCATCTGGTGTTGAAGAGATAAGAAAAAAAATGTCAAGTATACAATTTGAGAGAATTAGAAATAATATTCCAGATATACTTGCTAATATTGATATCAAAGTGGATGAATTGAAAGAATCAAAAACTATATTAGATAAAATAATTGAAGACCCGAACAAAAGATTACCAGAAAGATTGGCCACAATGTTAAAAAAATTAGTTAGTTCATCTCCATATAGAGCTAATTTGGAGATGAAAATGGAAAAAGAATTTATAAAAGCGATAACATCATTTGTATCATATGATACAATCATAGGTGAACAAGGAATCCATTCATCAGATGAACCTATTAACAATGGATTTATAAAGAATGTGCACGATATTGACAACAACAAGATAGCTTTTTCTGATCTATTTAATCATGGTGCAGTATCCCCAATACCTGTACATAATAATTCATTACAAGATGCATTTATAACAGATCAAAATATAGGAAATATTTTGTCTGGTATTAGATTTTATTATAATGATGAAAGTATCATTATAGATAGGTTAGAATGGCACGAATTCATAAATAAATATTTTACGAATATTGAAAATAATGCAGATATCGAAAATTTAATATATGATATTACAGAGCGGATGTTATTAGAATATATATATGAAGATAAAGATATAAATGACGATATTACAAAAAAATTTTCTGAATATATCATTAAAATGATAGGATCCTCAGCATATGAAGAAACTCTTCGATTTGCTATTTATACTTGTGTTTCATCCGAAAGACGACCATCAGTTGATACTGTTAATCTGTGCAAAAATATTATCAAAAATAATCCAGAATATTTTAAATTTTCAACAGGATTTATAAAAAATTTTTGGGGAAAAAAACCGACCAAAGTACTTATTAAAATATTTGGACATGAATTCAATAAAGCATATATTGAAAATGCAATGACAAATATTGCTAAAAAATGTTCAAGTATTGTCAAAGTTCACTTAATGGATAGAATGGTTCCAAAAGCTATTGAAATGTTGATGGATATTTCTAATAAGGAAAATGCAATGAAAGAAAAAAGTAAAATCAACGATAAAATAAGTACATTGAAAGATTTTAGCGTTATACTTGAACAGTATAAATAGTTTTATTTATTAGAATAATAATAATACTCTTCTTTTACAAATTGATCATATAATGGGCTAATAACTCTTTTAACCCATTTACCACATTTATTAAAATAAGTTCTGATATCTTCGTCATAATTTAGATATGATATTTCTGCAATAACTTTTTTCTCTGGTAATTCTAAAAATCTCCATCTAAATTCCATTAATTTATCCTTTCTCCATTCATTATTTCTCTCAGTTGTTGCTCCTTTGGGTATAGTATTAATAACACTTGTATATGTTTCTAAAAGATTACTCCTTTTAATTTCATCTTGTGTAATAAATATACTTTTATCTGTACTACTATTATCACTGCAATACGAGCTACTACTACAACTATTCATATACAAATCTATACATATTAGATATGTTTCAGCAAACGAAATAGGCAAAATATTTTGCTATATAAAAATATATTGATGGCTGAAGAAAATTATATTGAGTTAAACCTTGACAGTGGTAATAATGATGTTCTATTAGACCTTAATTTTTATTACAAAAGAATAGATAATATTATGACATATATAAATGATCTTAAAGCAAAATTAAATGTTAAATATAATGATCTAACAAGTATGCTTAATGCTGTTGAGGCACATCTTAATTCTGAATCTTGTGAAAATGATAATATTCAAGTTATTGAAGAAGATGTAGATACTCTAGATGATCTTATATATGTTGCAAAAAAATATGGTACACCTAACAAAATTAATATATATAATATTGATACATCTATATTATATAATATAGTAAAGCCTCTAGAACAATTAAAACAAGTTGTTGGTCTTAATAATATAAAAGATCAGATTATAGATCAAATAATTACATCTATTATGGGAATTTATGATGATGATCTTATGTTCCATACTGTAATTACCGGTCCACCCGGTGTAGGAAAAACTATGATAGCTAAAATATTAGGGGAATTATATCTAAAAATGGGTATACTTAAAAGTAAATCTGATAGTCTTGTATTCAATATAGCAAAAAGATCAGACCTTATTGGAAAATATTTAGGACACACTGCTATTAAAACACAAGATTTTATAGATAAATGTGTTGGTGGTGTTATGTTTATTGATGAAGTATATTCTCTTGGTAATATTGAACAGAGAGATTCATTTGCAAAAGAGTGTATAGATACTATAAATCTTAATTTAACAGAAAAGAAGAATTTCATATGTATCATAGCAGGATATGAAAAAGAGATTAATGATTGCTTCTTTAGTTATAATCCGGGCCTTAACAGAAGATTCCCGTTTAGATATAAAATAGAAAAATATTCATCAGACGATCTTGTAAATATTTTTATTGAAAAAATAAAAAATTCCAGTTGGAAATTGGACGATAAAATAGATAATGATTGGCTAAATAAAAAAATATTAGATAATATTTTATATTTTAATAATTATGGAGGTGATATAGACAATCTTATATTAAAAATAAAGATTGTTCATGGACGTAGAATATTCGGAAAACATAAAGATCTAAAAAAAATTATTACAAAGAGTGATATAGAAAAAGGTATACAAAAACTTATATTATCAAAAGAAAATACAAATAAAAATACCCCTCCCTTTATGATGTATATATAGAAAATTATTAGCAATCATTTTCAACCATCTCTTCTATCAATTTATCAAATGTATATTTTGGTATCCATCCAAGTTCCTTTTTTGCTCTTGTGCTATCTCCTAATAACTCATCCACTTCTGTCGGTCTGAAATATTTATCAGATATTTCAATTAAACATTTTCCTGTATTTTTATCATAACCTTTCTCATCCATACCATGACCATCCCATTCTATATTATAACCTTTTAATGCAAATGATTTTTCTACAAATTCTCTAACTGAATGATACTCATTCATAGCTATAACATAATCATCTGGTCTATCCATTTGAAGCATTAAATACATCGCATTAACATAATCTTTTGCATGCCCCCAATCTCTCTTTGCATCTATATTCCCTAAAATAAGTTTATCTTGTTCCCCTTTTATAATCTTCCCAAGAGCTTTAGTTATTTTTCTAGTTACAAATGTTGGTCCTCTTCTCGGAGATTCATGGTTAAATAATATACCATTACAAGCAAACATATCATATGCTTCTCTATAATTTTTTGTTATCCAATATGCATATAATTTTGCAACACCATATGGTGATCTAGGGTAAAATGGAGTTTTTTCTGTTTGGGGGACTTGTTGCACTTTCCCATACAATTCTGATGTAGATGCTTGATAAAATCTAGTAATATCTTTAAGTCCAGATATTCTGATAGCTTCTAACAATTTTAATACTCCAACACCATCTACTTGTGCTGTATATTCTGGTAACTCAAATGAAACTTTTACATGTGACATGGCCGCCAAATTATATATCTCAAGTCTGTCAGGGTTGTGATTCTTAATATCAGATAATATACTCGTCATATTTACTGAATCAGTCATATCACCATATTTTAATATAAGGTTATTATTATCATATAAATGCTCTATTCTGCCAGTATTGAAACTTGATGCGCGTCTTATTATCCCATAAACAATATAATCCTTTGATAATAATAATTCAGCAAGATATGATCCATCTTGACCAGTTATACCTGTTATTAACCCTATTTTTACACTTGTGCTCATATTTATAATAATATATATTATGATATATTAAAATTTATTACGTTTGTACGTGCACATTTTATATATTATAAATATCTATATGGCCATATCCACAGTGCTTGTAACTGGAGGTTCAGGATTAGTAGGGAAAGCTATTCAAAAAATATCAACTGATAAATATAATTGGATATTTTTATCATCTAAAGATTGTGATTTAACTGATACTTTACAAACAGATAGATTATTTAGTACTATTCGACCTGATTATGTAATACATTTAGCCGCAAATGTAGGAGGTCTGTTTAAAAATATGAAATACAAAGTTGATATGTTAAATGACAATATAGACATCAATAATAATGTTATTCGTGCAGCACATAAGTATAATACTAAAAAATTAATAGCTTGCTTATCAACATGCATTTTTCCTGATAATACCACATACCCCATTGATGAATCTATGCTCCATAACGGACCACCACATCATAGCAATAACTGTTATGCATATGCAAAAAGAATGCTAGAAGTACAATGTATGGCATACCAAGAACAATTTGGTAGTAATTTTGTATGTGTAATTCCAACTAATATTTATGGTGAATTTGATAATTTCTCATTAGATGATGCACATGTTATACCTGCACTTATTCATAAATGCTACCTAGCAAAAAAGAACAACCAACCATTTGTAGTTTATGGGTCAGGAAAACCTCTTAGACAATTTATATACAGTATTGATCTTGCAAAATTATTATTATGGGTGTTAGAAGATTATAATGATAAATCTCCCATTATATTAGCTCCAGACAATGAAGTGTCAATCGGATATATTGCTGAAATAATAGCAACAGAATATAATTATTTAGATAATATGGTTTTTGATACCACCAAAGCAGATGGGCAATATAAAAAAACTGCATCCAATAAAAAATTATTAAAATTTAATAATTTTCAATTCAGTAATTTAGAGTCAAATATAAAAAAAGTCATAATATGGTTTAATGAAAACTATGATTCAGTTAGAAAGTAATTAGTTAATTATTATTATTGTTTAGCATTTTTTGTTCCTCATTATATGGGATGTAATCTGGACAAGGGAAATCTATTTTTCCCATCACTTTTTCACATGTACTTTTATTTCCATATTTTAATTGAAACATATCATCAATGTTAAATTTTAATTTCATACTGATGTTAAAATTTTGCCTTAAATGTGCAAGAATTTTTCCTGTATCATCATCAAATATTCCTGATTGGACCATCATCACTAA
>Ga0209692_10000531_pt1 | contig 83911 bp, 75 predicted proteins | sample tdDd472_FD_187129 | JGI IMG/M metagenome (GOLD analysis project Ga0209692, IMG submission 187129) | Marine sediment microbial communities from the Atlantic coast under amendment with organic carbon and nitrate - tdDd47.2 (SPAdes)... | ecosystem: Environmental > Aquatic > Marine > Coastal >...
AAATATCTAAAATAAGACACCTTGTGTAACCTCCGAATGTCGCTAAAAACACCTTCATTCACAGCAAAACAAAGAATTAAAAAAACTGCGTAGCAGTAAAATATCAATAGAAAACCAAATAAATAAAACAAACTGCTCCGTAGGAGTAGAATTAGAAAATAATCAAATAAAAAAAATCTCAAACAAGAAAAACCTTACGAAGGTTCCAAACCTTCGCAAGGTTTTAACCCACCCTCAAAATCAAAAAAAGTAGAAAATATGCAACCAAGTGTAACCTAAAACCCGTCATTGCGAGCGATAGCGCGGCAATCTCAAAACCACTCCCAAACCCAAAAATTAAAACAAAGTAAAAAATGAAACCAAGTGTAACCTCAAAAAACCCCGTCATTGCGAGCGATAGCGTGGCAATCTCAAAACCACCCCAAACCCAAAAATTAAAACAAAGTAAAAAATGAAACCAAGTGTAACCTTTCCTCCAAAAACTCCAAAAACTCCAAAAATCAACAATGAAATACAATAATATAACTAAAATAAGACACCTAATGTAACCTCCGAATGTCGCCAAAAACACCTTTATTCACAGCAAAACAAAAAATTAAAAAAACTGCGTAGCAGTAAAATATCAATAGAAAACCAAATAAATAAAACAAACTGCTTCGTAGGAGTAGAATTAGAAAATAATCAATATCTTTCACCTCATGACTTCGAAATTAAATTTGTTTTTTAAATTTATATCCTCATTTTTGGGTACACTCCAAACAATATGATAATCACGATACACCCAATTACCAATTCTACGTAACTAATACTTGATTTTATTCCGTTTAACTAATTCTATTAATTCATTAGAATTTTTTACTCCAAACTTAGAAAACAACCTCGTTTTATAACGCTTCAAAGTATAAAAATTTTTATTTAATAAATGGGCCAATTCTTTATTTTTTTTCTTCATCATTATAAACTTTAATATCAATCTCTCATCATTGCTCAATACCATATCTTCGTAATTTGTAATAAACTTCGTAGGTCCTGCCTTAGATAATAACTCTTCATTAAAATATTTATCACCTCCATAAATTTTTGTAATAGCTTCAACTAAAACGGTTAAATCAGCACTTTTGGGAACATATCCCCAAGCACCTAACTCTTTAATTTCATTGTGCAGAGCGGGATAATTCTGACTAGTCAAAATCAATACTTTTATATCTTTATTCAAACTTTTGATTCGTCTCAATATCGCAAAACCATCAGGATTAGGCAATTCAATGTCCAACAACATCAAATCAATATCTAAGTCATTACTATCTAATAAATTAACAGCGTCTTCGCCCTTATAAACACAATGCACCACGTTAATACCAAATTCAGTACTATTTTCTAACTTTTCTTTAAGCATATTAGCAATCATCACCTCATCTTCCACTATTGCTATCTTTATCATTTCTTTATTTATACTTATTTAAAATTAAAAACAAAATTAAGAAAATATTAGTAAAATAGCAATTATTATTATAAAATACTTATTTGCTAACCAAACCATTTTCTAAAATCATTATTCGTGATGCAAATTTGGCTATATCTTCACTATGTGTAGCCATTAGTACGGTTAAATTGTATTTGTTCTTTAATTCAGACAGGATATTGATAATATTCTCCGAATTAGTTTTATCTAACGAACCAGTAGGCTCATCTGCAAAAATCAACTTGGGTTTGTTTATCAAAGCTCTTGAAATTGCAATCCTTTGTTGTTCTCCGCCTGACATTTCATTGGGATAATGCTTAATTCTATCCGCCATACCCGTGTCTTCCAATAAACTCATAGCTTCATCTTTGGCTTTATCGAATTTATTACCAGCAATCAAAGACGGCATCATCACATTTTCCAAAGCTGTGAACTCAGGCAAAAGATGATGGAATTGATAAATTATACCTATATCTTGATTTCTAAATCTTGATAAGTCTTCATCGCTCTGCTCCTTATAATTTAATTTGTTTCCATTAAAAAATATATCTCCGCTATCTGCCAAATCCAAAGTAGCCAATATATGAATCAAGGTACTTTTTCCAGAACCTGAAGCCCCTTTCAAAGCAATAAATTCTCCCTCGATTATTTCAATATCTACGCCCCTCAATACCTCAATTTTTTTCTCATTGGATATTTGAAAAGATTTTTTTATCCGATTGGCTTCTAATATATTCATCTATTCCTAAGTAATTATAGTTTTATAAGAACGTTATATATGATAATTAATTATAAATTATAAATTATTCTGGCAAAACCCCTGTGAGCATAAATGCACCCCAATAATAGGGTTCTTTATATTTTTCTTTTAAACTCAATTGTGCATTTTTGAAGGCATTATGAACTTCCTCACCAGAAAGCCAGTTCTTATAGAACAATATCATTAATTCTTGGGTTGTCTCATCATTTACTGTCCATAATGACATAATTAAATTTTTTGCTCCGGCAACCCTAAATGAGCGTTGCAAACCATAAACGCCTTCGCCATTCATAATTTCACCCAGACCTGTCTCGCAGGCACTCATTATAACCAATTCGGAATCATCTAAACTCAAATTCATAGCTTCGTAAGCAGTCATAATCCCATTTTCATCACTTTTTTGTGAAGTGAAATCATAATTTATAAAGTTTGATGCACCAGAAAACAATAGACCTGAGCGTAATAATGGGTTTTGATTTGCTTTTTCTACATCTACTCCAAACACCCTCTCATCTTCCACTCCAGATAAATCGGACAAGAAAAATCCATGTGTAGCAATATGAATAATTGAAGATTTTTTCAGTTTCTTAAAATTTCCTTCACTTGCATTTTCTCCCATATAAATATCGGTAGTGAAACCATTCTCTTTCAACATTTTATCTATTAATTCTATCTCTACCTTAGTTCCAGGCAAATCAGAAATCCTAATTTCATTTTTATCTAATTCTTTGACTTTATCCAAATCTAATTTGTTTCTGTCTTGTGCAAGATCGCTACCGTCTAATTTATATTTTGGGAAACCTAATAGTGATGCAAATTTCAAACTGTTCCCAGAAATACTCTTTTCTCTTTCCAAAATCTCCTTAGTATTGGTTACTGTGAATATTGTTTTATCATCAATAACAAAATTTCCATCGGGATTTTTTAAGGTATTCAAATTTATATTATTATAAACTCCATCTAAAGATATATATAATACATCTTTTCCTTTCAATTCATTATTAATATCCTCCCAATATCGTCCATAAGAACGCTTATCAGGAAACTTAGATTTAATCGCACGTTTATATCCTTTCAAATATTTGCTGTCCATTTCTTTACCCTTGTCCATAACCACAATTTTCGGATAATCCTTAGTTTCAGATGTTAATATTAATGCAACATAAAATGTTGAATCTTCCCAAGCATGACCAAAATACTTAAATCTTATTATCTCTATCGCAGCTTCATTAGGCTTTAATACTTCTTGTATATCTCGCCAATTTACCTTTTTTTTATCTTTTTCACCAAATTCCTTAGATGATTTTGATAGTTCTTTTTCCAATTCATTAACTTCTGCTTCAATATCTTTTAGATTTATTCCTTGACTTTCCAACTCTACATTCGATTTATCGAATAATTTCGAAATTTGTTCTTTTTTTAATTTCCAATCATCATATTTCAACTTCAGACTCTTATTTCCAGTCTTCTTAATAGCTTCTTTTAGCCCTTTAGAATAATCTAAAAGAAGTCCTTTTGTGCTAATGTGGTAATCATACATTGATTTGGTCAATGATGGATTGTCATCAACTCTTGACAGCACATAATTATTATACATCTCAAAATTTTCTTTTAATACTTTATAGAATTTTGATTTCTCAGATTCGGAATAATAGGGGAAATATTTCTCTATCTGCAATAAATATACATCAAATGCTTGCTTATAATAATACTCTGCTTCATCAAATCGTTTCATCTCTTTTAGAATACCTGCTAACTGATGAACTGACTTTGCATAATTTACATTAGTCGAGTCATAAAGCATTTTTTTTATTTCAACGTTTTGACTCAAATCATTAAATGCTTCCTGGTATTTACCTTTTTTAAAATATACTATGCCTCGTGCTTGCAAACAGTTAGAATAAAGGGGGTGACTATTCCCAATTGTGAAATCCATTGCAGGCAATAATTTATTAAGTATATCTAAAGCGACATCATCTTTTTTAGAGTTGATATTTAGTTGAATTATGTTATATAAAGACTGAAAATTTTCTAAACTTGGTTGTTTCAACAAATTATCTACGTGTTTGCTTCCTTTAGCCAATAATGGTTTTGCTTTTTCTTTTTCTCCCATATCTAAATATAATAATGCTAACTGATTTGTTGCTTTTATTGTATTCGGATTGGCTTCTCCACTTGTTTTCTCGAATACATCTACGGCATTGCGTAAATTATTCTCTGCTTTTTCATTGTTACCAATCATTTGGTACAACATACCAAACTGCAGATAAGTTATACCAGTAGAGAAATTATTTTTTCCTAATTTCTTAATTTTAATTTCTAATGCTTCTTTAAAATAATCTTCTGCTTCTGGATACTTCCCTTCGCCATAATAATGCATTGCCAAATTTGACAAGGTTTTTGCATAGGACGTGTCTTGATTTCCAATCATTTCCTTATATATATCTATTGATTCGATATATAGAGGTTCAACCAAACTATTTTTTCCAAGAGTTTTATATACAACAGATAAATTATTTAAAACCCTTGCATATTTTTTATTCTTCTTGCCAATCATCTTTTCTATTAAATCTTTTTGCTTTTCATACCATATAACAGTATTATTATAGTCGCCCTTATAAAAATAAATTCTGCCAATTTTCCCATACTGAGTTATCTGATACTTATTATTCTCACCATATAATTTATTCACCTCATCTAAAGATTTTTGAGCATATTCTAATGCTTTTTCATAATTTTTTTGTGCTAAAAATTTGTCAGATTGCTTTGATAAATCTTTAAAATCCTCCGATATTAGTGGACTAACCACAATAAATAACAATAATAAAACTAATTTCATCTTATTTCTAAATTGATTATAAAATTTACGTAATATAATAAAATTACTTTATTTTACTCTTATTTTTACTTTATCATTTACTTTGTTATTTACTTTGTCAGGGGAACAGAAACCATAACTATTGTACTTTTCCCAACCTCAGATTGAATTAAAAACTTGCCACTATATATATTCATAACCTTTTTAACAATTGCTAAGCCTACACCCGTTCCTTTTTGTTCATGTTCTTGCCTGTCAAACTGAGTTAAAGAGCCAATAGATTCAATTTGTTCTTCGCTCATACCTCTTCCATTATTCTTTATTTGCATATTAAAATAATCTTTTGAAGTAAATGCCCCTATCTGTATTTTACCTTCTCCATCAGAAAATTTTATAGCATTAGAAATCAATTCTTGGACTACTTTCGTAAAATGACTTTCATCTATATTTATACTTCCAATACTTTCATCTCCAGAAAAATCAAACTTAAAATTATCATCTAAATGTTTGCTATATAAGCATATATCATTTATAATATGATGAGGAAATCTTGTTATTTCATTTCTGCATTTTTCCAATTCCTTTTTATCTGATTCGATTAGTTCAATTCTATTTAAAAATAAGTACTTTTCGAATAATTCATTTAGCCTTTTACCATCTTCATAAATATTTTTTAGCATCACTCTTGCTTTATCATTATCAGTTGCACCCAAGTTCTTATAAAGCCATTCTGAATTATTCAATATACCATTCAAAGGGGTTCTCACTTCATGTGGTATAGATTTATAAATATTTGACTTTATTTTTTCGAATTTGGAATTGAAGCTTTGAGCATTTTTTTCTGATTTAACTAATCTTGTTTTTATAGCTTTTAGTAATTCGTCCAAATCAAATGGTTTTGAAATATAATCATCAGCCCCTACGTTCATTCCCATTCTGTAGTCATTACGAGTTCCTTTTGCACTTAAAAATAAAAATGGAATTAAACTCAACTTGGGACTATCCTGCAAGTAACTTAATAATCCATATCCATCTAATTCGGGCATCATTATATCAGAAATTATCAAATCCGGATTGTATTTTTCTGCCAATTCTATTCCAATTCTACCATTTTCACCGTCAATTACATCATAACCATTCAATTCCAAAGTAAATTTCAAATCTTCCCTAATTTGATATTCGTCATCTATTATCAATATTAGTTTTTTAGTTGTTTCCATTTGGTACTATAAAATTATGAAGATAATAAATTTGAAATATCTTGGTATTCGTGTACCATTTTTTGATAATTATTAGTAAAAAAGTCTTCTGGAATCTTCATATCATTCCAAATCTGTCTATTTATTTTGGGTACTACGAAATCTCCTGAACTGCCAAGCTCAAGCAAACTTGCCATTATAGTTGATAAATGAATTATACCCACCATTTCATTATATCTGTCATTGACTGTACCAATATAAAGATTTTTTATCACATTTTGTATTTCTTTGGGCAATCTCCATTTTTCTGCCAACATCTGTCCAGCAAGTGGGTGTGAAATACCTAATACCTTTTCTTCAGCCTTTCTTACAGGTAATTTTTTTTCTTTAGATACGGTCAATATTTTTTCATAAATATCTGGAATGGTTTTCAAAAATAGTAATTTGCCTAATCCATGCAAAATTCCGTTTATGAAAAAACCTTCTAAATTCTTAATTTGTAATCTGTTTGCAATATTCCTAGATATAACACCAACAGCAAAAGAATATCTCCAAAAGTCTTTAGGGTCTAACAATGAATTTGATTTAACATCTTTAAACATTTCTATTATTGATAAAGCCAATACAATTGATTTGACTTCATTGAATCCAATATAAACTACTGCTTGTGAAATAGTTGAAATTTTACCTATTAGTCCATATATAGGTGAGTTCGCAACTTTTAAGACTTTTGCTGCGGAAGCTTGGTCTTGAGAAACCACATCAGCTACATCTTTAGCACTAACATTAGGATGAGCCATAACTTCATTTAACTTCGTATAAACCGTAGGTAACGTCGGAAATTCATCAATTTTTAAAATAATATTATTAATTAATTTCATTTGTTCCTATTTACCTTTATATATTAATTTGTGCATTACTGCAGTATTAAACATATCTTTTTCAATATCATTAATAGGTTTCCATGTCATCTTACCCAACAAATACTTTCCGGCTTGTTCCTGTTCATCTTCAGATAAATCATCAATGCTCACATCATCATCTGATTTGATATTAACACCTTTTATTTTCCATCTGTTTAAAAGTGGTACGTGTTTCATGCTCAATTCCAAGCCTTCTGGCATTAATACCTGCCCCGAATCACTTCTTAGTGTTTCAGCTAATACCATTCCGGCTTTTATTTCTTCTACGACAACGTATGCCATTATTTGCTTTCAGATATGAAACTTATACTTCAAAATTTCTTATTTTTTTCATAAAAGTATGATTTGTTATATTATATTGGATTGGGTTGATAGTAACATAATCATTTCCCAAAGCAACATCATCACTTTCTTCATTCTCATTTTTTACATTATATTCACCAGAAAACCAAAAATACTCTCTGCCAAAAGGGTCGTTCCGTTTTTCATACTTATCTTTCCATACCGTATTGGAATGGTGAACTACCTTAACGCCTTTTATTTTTTCCATCACACAATTGGGTACGTTAACATTTAAGAATGTATCTTTAGGCATTTCCATTTTAGGAATTTCTAAAGCTATTCTTTTTGCATATTCTGCAGCTACTGACATATCTGCGTCTAAGCTGTGTGAAGCCAAAGATATTGCCATCGATGGTATTCCTGATAACATTCCTTCAGTTGCTGCCGATACGGTACCAGAATACAAAATATTTATTGCGGTATTCTGACCATGGTTAATTCCGGCGACTACTATGTCCGGTTTTATGTCTAATATCGATGATATTGCAATTTTCACACAGTCAGATGGTGTGCCATTTATCGAATACCCAAACATCTCTCCATCTCTTTCAAATGGTGTAATCCTCAATGGAGATGCTATAGTTAATGAATGACCTACGGCAGACTGTTGCCTATCTGGTGCCACTACAGTAACATTCCCGATTTCACGCAATTTATGTACCAAACTATAGATTCCCGGAGAATCAATTCCATCATCATTTGATACTAATATAGACAACTCTTTTTTCATAAATTCTTTCAAAAAAAAAATCTATCTCGTAAAATCAATATACAAGATAACTATCATTAAGATAATAAGCAAATAAAATCCAATATTTTGGACAATTAATTTCGTTTTTATGTTTAATTCTTTCCTTCTTAATCCCTCAATTAATACAATTAGCAAATGCCCACCGTCGAGAGCGGGAATTGGTAATATGTTTATCAGTGCTAAAGAAATAGACAGCATCGCTACAAATGAAAGATATACTTCAAAACCCATTTCGGCGGTTTTTCCTGATTGTTCCATTATTTTTACGGGACCACCAACTGCATTTTTAAAGTCAATGTTTCCTTTAAATATTTCACCAAATGAGTTGATTATCATTACAAGTTGTGAAAAAGTTTCCTTTATGCCAAGCTCAATGGACTCAAAAAATCCAAACTCAATTGTATTTATCGGACCAACATAACTGTTCCAATGATAAACACCTATTTTATTATCTCTATCAGCTTTGATTGTCGAGTTATAAATACGGTCATTTCTTTTCCATGTAATATCAATAGCACTTTTGTTTGCTTCTTTGATTATATCAATAAACTGCCATTGAGAGACTATTTCATTTCTACCCAAATATAAAATTGTATCTCCTGCTTGCAATCCTGCTTTGTCAGCTGGTGAATCTGTCAAAACGCTTCTTATAAAAACCTTAATATGTTTTGAGTCTAAACCTAAAAAACTACCAAATTTTTCTTCTTTTGCATTCTCGTTTATCAAGCTACTCAGTTCTTCGCCACCTACTAATAACTCATGTTTTTTTCCGTTTCTTTCAATTAGAATTGACTTATCAGAACCCAAATCATCAAATACTAAAAATTTTAATACTTCGTGCCAAGATTTGACTTCCTTGCCATCAATTTCCAAAATATTATCACCAGATTGCAGGTCATAATCTTTGAAGAATGAATCTTGATGAACATAAGCTACTTCGGTGGTACTTAATTCATTTTTACCTTCTTTAAATGTTATATATGAGAATATTGCCATAGCTAAAACAAAATTCATCAATACCCCAGCACTCAATACAAATAATTTTTGAAAAGTATTTTTTGACCGAAACTCGTAACTTTCAGCTTTCTTCTCTTTAAAATTAGTATCAAAACTTTCATCTACCATTCCAACTATCTTAACGTATCCACCGACTGGGAACAATGAAATTCGCCAATCAGTCTCGCCGTCATACTCATGGTCTTTTGCTAATTGACCGAAACTAAAGCCAGTTTTTTTATTCCAACCTAATAATCTACGCCCCATTCCAAATGAAAAAATATCAGAACGCATTCCAGTTAATTTTGCAGCCATATAATGACCCCATTCATGGATTAAAACTAAAACGCCAAGTGCTATTATAAAATAAAATAAATTATGTAATATTTCCATTTGCCTACTTAATTATTGTTTCCGTATAATCTCTTGTTTCTTTGTCTATCGCAATTATCGATTCCAAATCTCCACAACTAATATCATCAAACTTCTCAATAGTTTTTTCAATTAGTTTTGGAATATCATTAAATTTTATTTTTCTATTTAAAAAATTAGATACGGCAACTTCATTTGCCGCATTTAATACTAATCCCAAATCAGGATTACTACCTAATACTTCCATTGCTAATCTCAAACAACTAAACTTTTCCAAATCAGGCTGCTCAAAATTTAACTGCATTATCTTTGTTAAATCCAATCTTGGAAAGTCATAATAATCATGTCTCGGATATGTCAAGGCATGTGAAATAGGGATACGCATATCAGGCAAACCTAACTGTGCTTTAACAGAACCATCTTTAAATTGAACCATCGAATGAATAATAGATTCTTTATGAACCACAACATCCATTTGCTCGGCTTTCACTCCAAACAACCAATATGCTTCAATCAATTCTAAACCTTTGTTCATCATCGTCGCCGAATCTATCGTAATCTTATCGCCCATGTCCCAATTAGGGTGATTTAATGCTTCTTCTAAAGTAATATCCTTAAAATCATGTATTGGAAGCGTTCTGAAGGGGCCGCCGGATGCCGTCAATATAATCTTTTCAATATCACTATAATCCTCGCCAGCGAGACATTGCAGAATTGCACTATGTTCACTATCAACAGCAATAATATTAACATTTTCTTTCTTCGCTTTTGCCATAATCAAACTGCCAGCACTCACGAGTGTTTCTTTATTTGCCAAAGCAACATCAATTCCTGCATTTATAGCAGCATAAGTGGGTTTTACCCCTGCGAATCCTACCAAAGCAGAAACTACCAAATCATTTTCACTGTTTCCAGCAACTTTTTCTATTTGCTCTTCGCCATATAATATCTCTCCGCCAAACTTAGTGCCTGATTTGAAATTTTCATAGGCATTATAATCATTAATTACTATGCCTTTTGGTGCAAATTCCTCACATTGCTTTTCTAAGAGTTCAATACTACTATTTACAGAAAGATAATTTACTTCATACTTTTCTCTATTTTGACGTAAAATATCTAATGTTTGTGTCCCTATCGAACCAGTCGAACCCAATATGCTTAACTTCTTCAAATCAATCATTCATATATAATTTTGTAATTTCCTTCTGCTGCCTAACCGAATAAAATGCAAAATGACTCGGTTTTAATTCATCGTCTTGTAGTAATTTTATCCTAACAAAATATTTTATCATCAATCTTGATAATTTGGATATTTTTCCTTCATTCAAATCCTTAGCTACAGATGAATGAACCTTGAGCATCAACCTAAATTCCCTTGATTGATTCCTGAAACTCTTTAACCATCTTTCGATATTATTTACTACAACACCGGCCGATAATACTCGACCCAGTCCAAAGCATGACGGACAAATTTCGGTGATTTTTTCCGATATATTCTGATTGATTCTTTGACGTGTAATTTGCAATAATCCCAACTGGCTAAGCGGAAAAACAACAGTTTTTGCTCTATCTTTGTACAGCTCTTTTTTCATTTCATTGTACAGCTTTTTCCTGTTAGCCTCTCTTGACATATCTATAAAGTCAATAACTATCATTCCGCCAATATCTCTTAATCTCATCTGCTTAGCTATCTCTTTCAAAGCATCCATATTTGTTACTACTGCAGTTTTTTCCTGGTCACTTTCTGAAGTTCTACCGGAATTTACATCAACAATCATCATTGCTTCTGTTTGGTCAAAAACGACAGAACCACCGCTTTGCAATCTAACAGTTCTTCTATAAATATTTTGAATATCTCGTTCGATTCCAAAGGCATCAAATATAGGAGTTTTTTCACCATAATACTTAACTTTTTTAGTCAAATTTGGCGAGTTTAAATTCAAATATTCTACAATTTCATTATATAACTTTTTCGAGTCTAAGCTTATACGTTCCACTTGCGAAGTAAACAAATCACGAACTATACTTTTAGATAAAGTCATGTCTTTATATATCAATGCAGGACTTTTAGATTGTTTGACAAGCTCCTCAGATTTTTTCCAAGTTTTTACCAATGACTCCCAATCTGCTCGCAATTCATCTTCAGACCTACCCATAGATGCAGTTCTAATTATACATCCATAATTCTCAGTCTTAAACTGTCGTACAAAATATCTTAATTTTTTACGTTCCTGAAATGATTGAATTTTTCTAGAAACACCTATCATCTGTTCAAAAGGCAGTAATACTAAGTATCTACCTGGCAAAGCAATTTTTGAAGTAACCTTTACTCCTTTATTAGAATACGCTTCACGAGTTACTTGAACTATTACATCTTGTTTTTCTTCTAAATTAATCTGTATCTCACCTGACTTCTTAGTAGAAAAAGTAGCGTAATCTTTATCTGAGCTTTCTGTCTTTACTTTTCGCAGAGCAATATCATTGTCTAATTTTTCTGCTTTTTCTTTCTTGCTTAATTTTTTCTTTTGACTTTCTTTAGTGTTCTCAGGTTTATCATCTGACTTTTTAGAATCTTTCTTAACACTATCTCCTTCATCGTCATCATCTTCGTCTATAATTACAGTATTCTCTAAGGACTCATCTACGTCCGAAAAATGCAAGAAGGCATCATGTTGCTTATCAATATTAATAAAAGCAGCATTAATCCCTTGTTTTATCTTGCTTACATTCCCAAGATATACATTGCCAATAATCCGTTCATTATCCGGAAATTCTATAAAATATTCCGCTAGTTTGCCATCTTCGGTGATAGCGACCCTATCTTCATTAATTGTAGAATTAATTATTATTTCTTTTATCATGTTTAATTAATTCTTTCCTTTTAAAAAATTTATCAAAGAGCTAACTAATTTGTTAATCTCAAAAAAAAAGGTCAAGCTGACTACATCGCACAATGAACAAACTTACCGCTGCTTCCTTCCGGATCTGACGGAGTTGGGCTCGTCACTGTCGTATAGGACTTGACCTAAAAATTCATATTGAATTTCTTCAACTTTGTACGCCGGATAGGATTCGAACCTATGACCCATAGCTTAGAAGGCTATTGCTCTATCCAGCTGAGCTACCGACGCAAAACAGAATACAAAAATAAGGGTGTTTTGATTAGTATGCAAGAAAAAAAAATTATATTTTTATTTTTATTTTTCTATACTTACACATATAATTGCAGTAGAAATTACTATTTCATTAAATATCAAAACCTTAAATATTTAACTGATTTCAAATAATTAAAATTCTAATAAATTAAAGTACTCTATTAATCGAACGCATAAACGCAGGATAAGATTGCATACCAACTATTTTCTCAGCTATCTTACCATCTTTATCAATAATGATAGTTGTCGGATAGGAATTAATCTCCATTGTTGATTTTAGTTTCTTCTCTACATCAAGTATATTTACATAATTTATTCCTTGAGCTTTAACAAAAGATTCTACTTTTTTTCTGGCTGTTGGTCCTAAATCAACAGAAACTCCTACTACTACAAAGTCTTTATTTTTCAATTTTTTACTAATTTTAACAATATCTGGTACTTCTTTTCTGCATGGCGGACACCATGTAGCCCAGATATTCAAAAACACAACTTTCCCTTTTGTGTATTCTTTAAATGAAACTTCCTTGCCATTCTCGTCCCATACAAAATCTGGAATTGCCCCATCGGCAGTTACTGTTTTCAAATCATAAACTGGCAATTCATTGCCTTCGGCAACTATATCGTTATTAGCAAATACCATCATTCCGATTATTGATATAACCGAAAGCACTAACAAATGTAATTGATATTTTCTCATTTATTTCCTTAATTTTTGTTTCTATAATAGAACTAAAACGAAATTTATTTTTTTTAATTGTAATTTTTTTACTTCATCATTTTATATGTTATCAACACGAATTTTATTTAAAATAAAAAATATATAACTCGTCAATACGCACTTGACACAGTCAAATAACGATTTATAGTAATATTATTATTATATTTTAAGTAAAAAACTGTGACCTTTTTATAATTTATGTTTCATTAATAACACCAAAAGGAAATATGTCTAATATCACTTTTGCAATTATCAAACCAGATGCGGTTGAAAAAAATGTAATCGGAGAAATAACTGCGATGATTACACAAGGCGGATTTAAAATTCGTGGAATGCGTATGACCAAACTTTCTAACGAACAAGCTGGTAACTTTTATTCTGTTCACAAAGAAAGACCTTTTTATAATGACTTAGTTGCATATATGACAAGTGGTCCCGTTGTAGTTCTTTCACTTCAAAAAGAAAATGCTGTAGCTGATTTCAGAGTTCTGATTGGTGCAACAAACCCAGCCGACGCTGCCGATGGAACTGTTAGAAAATTATATGGTGCGTCTATAGAGAATAATGCTGTTCATGGTTCAGATTCAGATGAGAATGCACAAATCGAAACTTCTTTTTTCTTCAGAGCGAACGAATTAGTATAAAATTCTGAGTTAGTAATAATAATACACAAAAATTATTTAATTTGCGGTTAGTAGCTTTGATTATTAACCGCTTTTTTTTATGCTTAAAAAATTAGAACAAATCAGTACAAAAAAAATATTTTCCAATCCTTATTGGGAATATTTTTTTGACAAATACAGAATGCCAAATGGCGAAATTGGCGAATATAATTATGTCAATTCTCGTGGTTCAACTATGATGATACCAGTCTTAGATGACGGCAGAGTTATTATGACCAAACAATATCGTTATCTAAACCAAAGAATTAGTATAGAATTTCCAGGTGGTGGCGTTGATAAAGGACTTACGCCAGAAGAAAATGCAGCAAAAGAATTATTAGAAGAAACAGGGTGTAAGTATAAAAAAATAATTAAGTTAGGCGAATTTAACCCATTCAATGGCGTAACAAATGAAATATGTCATGCGTATATTTGCAAAGGTTTGAATTACGAAGAAAATGAAAAACAAGAAGAAAGTAAACGAAATGAAGAAAGTGAAGAAATAGAAATTGAGATATTAACCCAAAAAGAAATCGATGAAGCAATCAAGTCAGGTTTAATATGGGATGGAATGACTATGGCTGTCTGGAGTTTATATAAAGCTCATATTTCAGCTAATTAATTTGAAAATAAACTTAATAAAAGATTTAAAATAAGATATATTCTTAAAAAAAAGTGAGACTTAAAATGAAAAAAACTATAATTTTATTGGTAATTATAATGTTTGGCGTTGCTACTGCAATTAGCACTGGAACAAAAAACTCTAAAGACGAAAAAAAGAAGAAACCAATTTTATATCGGTTAAAACAAAGTTTTGAGCCCAATCTCACTCAAATATATAGAATGACAGAAAAAACAAAGGTTTTAAGAACTTATGAAGATAGTACAAAATTTGAATATGAAAGGGAATATACATACTTTTTCAGTATTCGTGCAAGGGGTACTTATGACGAAACTGGTTATCAAGCGCTATTTATTTCTATAGACTCACTTCATTATAATTACAAGGATGATGAACATCAGTTTGATTATACTACTACCTTAGGTTCAAAAAAGCCAAATCATTATGATTTGACAAAAACATTTGCCATTAATGCCATAGAATTAGAAGTTAAATTTTCAAAATATTTTGATATAGCAGAAATCGGTGGTGAAATGATTAATTGGAATAGAAATTACGTAACAAATGAAAAGACAGCACCAAAAAATGAGTTTTTAAGAAGTATGTATCAAAAAAGATATAGCGATAAAACATTTAAACACTTATTCGACCTTGGTAAAAAAGTTTTACCAGCAACAGAAATAGAAAAAGACTCGGCTTGGACATCAGAATTAAACATAGATATAAACCAAGCATCATTCAAAGGATACGTTAGTTCGAAAATGAATGCTCTTAGAACTGATAACTATCAAATAGAAACAGTAATTGATGGTATGAAATTCACCGATGAGAAATATAGATTAGAAGATAAAAAGCGATATGCTACTTTAGATTCGAGTAAAGCGGCAGGGACAATCAAATATAAGCTTCTATTTGGCGGACAGTTCGAATACATCGAAAGCAATATTGATGCACTTTTATTTGGAACTGTTAGCAATTTCAAATTCAAGGAAGAAATAAAACAAGAAAATACTTGGGATTTATTGGGTACTTACGCCTATAATTAAAGTCCTAAACCAAAAATATTAATTAAAAGTTATAAATGATCTATCGAATTGTCCTTTAAAAATGATAACTCATTAATCTCATGTTAATAAAAACTTATATTAGGTATAGATATAATTTTATAAATTACTATCTTTGTATTTAGAATAGTTTTTATTTATTCAAAGATTAATAATGAGTAACAAATTCAAGAATTTTTTCTCCCCAAATGATATTATTCCAATATTAATTATTATTACAGGGATTATGATGGCTGTATTCATTGGCTCATCTGTTGTCCGGTTGATTGGTATTGGAGTTTCTATACTCGGTGTAATTGCCCTATTTATGCTAATTTCCCAGAGAAAATCAGATATAGTAGAACCAAAATACAAATCTCACGCTCCAAATCCTAATTTCAATATAACTCGAAAAGAAGACTCAACAGCTAAAAGGCAAACATTTGAAGATTATAAAAAATCAATTGATGATGAAGATAAAATCGAAATAAAAGAAGAAGATTATTCGAAATCTAATATAAGCAAAGACGAAGGGTTTAGAGTAGTTGGTAAAAAAACTGTTATGAGTGAAGAACATATTTCAAATACAAAAATGAAATATGCAAACAAAGAAATTCCTAAGGAAAAAGAAAATCAAATAATAGAAAATATAAAAGAAAAACCTGAAGATACAACAAAAGGATATGAAGATGATAGTTCAGGATTTAAAGTAGTTGGCACAACGAATACCAAAAACGAAAATGCAGATATAAAAGAATCATCATCAAGTAATGTAGGTAATGCGGTAAAGACTAATCCAGAGAAATTAGAAAAAATAGTGGAAAAAATAGGAAACTCAAGAGATAAAAGTGATAATCAAAGTAAAGAAAATCAAACTACAGAAGAAGAAATAGATGAAAAATCCTCAGAGGATATCACCCTTGAAGAATCAGAACCGAAACCAGAAATAAAGTTTCTAAGAAACGATAAGATAAAAATACCATTAGAAGCCCTAATGGATACAAATCTTCCAGAAGGGGGTTCTCCAAAAAAAGAATTTGAATATTATCTAAACAGAATTCTAAATGCTATTTGCTCGGTAAGCAATACCAAAACAGCGACATTTATGATGGTTAATCATCAAACCCAGGAATTAGTATTAGAATCCTCATTTTCTGAAGCAAAAAATATATATCCTCTCGGTAGTAGATTTCCACTGGATAATGATATAATAAGCCAAATTGTAAAAAATAATACTCCAGAAATTTTATCAGAAATAAACCCATCTGCAGAATTAGAATTAATTCCATATTATACCCAATCTCAATCAACTCTATCTTTTATTGGTATCCCTGTATTTATGGACGATTCGGTAATTGGAGTAATAACTGGCGACTCATCTATCCACGATGCTTATGACTCAACTACAGTTGGCTTTATTTCACATTTTACTAAAATGATATCTGCCTTGCTAAAAGCATATATTGAAAAATTTGACTTAGTGAATGCTTCAAAGACATTAAACGTAATAGAGAACTTTAGAATAAACTCCAACGAAGATGAATTTTCGTATAGAAGCATTTATAAGAGCATTTTGAATACTGTCTCAAATATGATTGATTGCTCCGCAGTTGGTATTTGTGGTTTCGATGAGCAAAAAGGAGATTGGTTTATTGTTAGTGAAGTTCTAACTGACGACAATTCTGTTTCGCAATTAGATTCTCACATAGATTCTTCAACATTGATAGGGAAAACACTACTTGAAGGCAAGCCAGTTCACATGACCGAATTTAATAATAATTTGATTAGGGTATCTAGCAAAGAAAAGGATAAAAAAGAAGGATTTTTCTTGTCAATACCAATGGTTACACATACTACGACCTACGGAGCTTTATATATTGAAGGAGATGAATCTGGATTTTTAACACAGAACGATATAGATATTATTTCAGTATTAGCAGAACATGCTGCTTTGTCAATTGAAAAACTTCATTTTATGGAAATGCTCCAATCAAGTGCATTGATAGATAACGATTCTGGATTGTTAAACACAAAAGCGTTTTATTCTCGTTTAGACGAAGAGCAGAATAGAAGTAAAGACACAGGAGAAAATTTCTGCCTCGCAATTATGAAAATAGATAAATATTCCTCGATAGACCCAGAAAAATATCAACAAAGGATGCAATCTGTCTTGGTTAATGTCATTGAAATAATCAATAAAAATAAGAAAAAATATGATGTTTTCGGTAGCTTAGACGGAGATGTATTTTCCGTAATATTACTTGGAATGAATTCTGAATCTGCTAAGATTTGGTGTGAAAGAATTAGAAATGAAATTGCTATTTCTGTTTTAGAAGTAGATAGTAAAAAGTTTAATGTTACAGTTAGTATTGGGTTAGCCGACAACAACAGTGCAAAAAACATAGATGAACTAATGAATAACTGCACCACTGCAATAAATCATTCCCTTGAAAATACTAACACTGTTACTCTTTATAATTAAACATAATTATAAAAACTTACATATATTATAGGATATAAATATGAATTTTATTACAGAATATTTAATCATAATCGTTTCATGCTTCCTTATTGGCTCTATCCCTTTTGGAGTAATAGTTAGTAAACTATTTTTTGGTTTTGATATTCGTGATAAAGGTTCAGGAAATATAGGTAGCACAAATGTATTTAGAGTATTAGGAAAAAAATGGGGCATAGTAGTTCAAATTTTAGACATAGCAAAAGCCTTTTTCGCAGTTGTCTTATTAGCAGATGTTTTTATGAAAAGTCAAGTGGGGGAGACCTATTTCTACGACAACCAACTTATTATTGAACTAATAGCTGGGATAAGTGCAGTTTTGGGACATATATTTTCAGTATTTTTAAAGTTCAAAGGGGGAAAAGGAGTGAGTTCCATTGCTGGGATACTCTTCGCTATTGCTCCTTTTGATTTTTCTTTTACAATGCTCTGTTTCTTTCTTCTAATTTTTACGACTGGATACGTCTCATTGGGTGCAATACTCGGTGGGATAAGTTTTCCTATTGTTATCTATGTTAGAAAAAATTTCTTTGATGCCCAATATAATAACTACGAAGCCCTTCTCATACTTGCTTGTTTTCTTAGCTCAGTAATCATACTAACACATATTTCAAATATTAAAAGATTATTAAAAGGCGAGGAAAATGGATTTGAAAGTTTGAAAATATTAAGATTTGGTAGGAAGAAACAAAACAATGATGAAAATAGTGAAAGTGATGAAGGTAATGATAATACAGATTCTAAGTAAACGACTTTAATCAATAATTTTATAATTAGACCCAAATTAAACGGTTGAAAAATGAGTAATATATCTGAAATTTTAAAAAATAAACCAATCGCAGTTATCGGTGCCGGTGCCTTCGGTACTTCTATGGCAAAGCTGCTCGCAGAAAATGGGCATGATACTTTGATTTTTTCAAGGGAAAAAAATGTTGTAGATGAAATAAATACAGTTCATACAAACTCAATGTTTCTTAAAAATGCTAATCTTCCAAATAATTTAGTAGCAGTAAATGACTCTGATTTAATAAACAATTCAAACATTATTATAAATGCAGTACCTACTCAATATATTCGCTCTTTATATAATGACTATAAAATCTCACTTAAGGATAAAATATTAGTTAACTGCTCCAAGGGAATTGAAACTGGTTCCTTGTTGTTAATTTCTCAAATATTTGAAGATGAATTTGGTGTTGATTTCAATAATTATGTTGATTTGACTGGTCCGAGCCATGCCGAAGAAGTAATGAGACAATTACCTACAACTGTTGTTGCGGCGAGTATCGACCATAAATTAGCTGTTACAGTTCAAGACTTATTCTCGAATAAATTTTTTAGAGTATATAGTCGCGAAGACGTTATAGGGGCAGAGTTAGGGGGAGCGTTAAAAAATGTAATTGCACTTGCTGCTGGAGTGGCTGATGGTTTAGGGCTTGGCGACAATACAAAAGCCGCATTATTAACAAGAGGCTTAGCAGAAATGCGAAGATTAGGGATTAAATTAGGTGCAAAAGGAGAAACTTTTGCTGGATTATCAGGCTTAGGAGACTTGTTTGTTACTTGTAATAGTCGCCATAGTCGTAATAGGTCAGTAGGGGAGAGGATTGGTAAAGGAAGCACTTTAAAAGAAATACAAGCTACTACCATTACAGTTGCGGAAGGTGTTTTTACATGTAAAGCTGCTTACGAATTAAGTTTGCGAGAAAAAATTGATATGCCTATTTCTGAACAAATGTATAAAGTACTTTACGAAGAAAAACCCATCAGAGAAGCCATAGAAAACCTTATGAAAAGAGACTACCGCCCAGAGTGGGAATAATTTTGAAAATTCATTAAGAGTATTAATAATATCATGAATAGTAAAATAAAGTCAAGTATTAAAAAAGTGAAATAATAAAATGAAATTAGCATTTAAAGTTATAATCGGTGTTTTTGTAATTATGGGAACTGCAATCTATTCCTACTACATAGCATTTAATCACTACGTCGATGATGATTTGACCAATAAACACAAAATTGAAAAAGGTGAGGTTATAAATAATAAAATTTATACGATGAGCTTAGGAATCTTCGATTTACCTGATAGCGATTCAGATAATAAAACTTTAAAATACTCTGTAAGCTTCGATTACAAAATATTGAAATTTGATGAAACATTAAATCTTAATCAAATAAATCTAAAATTACAATCCAGCTTGAAAAAAATAAATGCCAAAGATTTGTTAAATAATGAAAATTTAAAAGAAACAATAAAATCTACTATACTGAATAATTTAGACAAAGAAAAAATAGAGTTTAGAGAGTTAGTTCTTGAAATATTAGATAGTTAAACACCAAATAGGATTTAATATGAATAAAAAAGTTAAAGGCATAGGTGGGATATTTTTCAAAAGCGATAACCCTGAAAAAATGAGAAAATGGTACTCAGAAAATTTAGGATTGGTTACAAACGAATACGGTTCACTATTCGAATTTCGTGAGTCTGACAATCCAGATAACAAAGGGTATCTACAATGGAGTCCATTCGCCCAAAATACAGACTATTTCGAGCCTTCCAAACGTGAGTTTATGATAAACTACAGAGTTGAAAAAATTGAAGAATTGGTTGAGGAACTAAAAGAAGCAGGGGTAACTATTTGCGATAAAATCGAAACTTATGAATACGGTAAATTTGTCCATATATTAGACCCGGAAGGAAATAAAATAGAACTTTGGGAACCGATAGACAGTGTCTTTACCAAAATGTATGAAGGAAAAACAACTAAGTAACTTTATTAAGTTTAAATAGATATAAAAAAACTCCAGAAATAATTCTGGAGTTTTTTTGTTTGTTGATATTCTAAATGAGAAATATATTATATATTAACCATCTTGTTCTTTACGTTTCCATGCTACTTTAACCATCCAGCCTAATGCTAAAATAACTAATAACATGAATATTCTGGCGAGCCATACATAAGGTATTTTCGTATTATTCACAGAATCTTGGTATAGCTCTGCTGCTTTTATGTATAGAAGTGATTTATAGAGTATTGGATTCTGAAGATTTTCATTTACTTGTTTTTCTAAACTTTCAAATACTTGCTTGGTATTTTCTATAGGTTTAAAATCAAAAAGCTTATTAAATGATTCTAAATCATTTTTTAAATTATCTGAATTCAAAGAAGCAATATCTTTATTTATTACATTTAATTTCGAATATATATATTGTTTAATATATTTTCGTTTAATAAGTGTCAGCTGTCTTCGAGCTTTAATTAGAGTTGTGTTTTTTGATGATTCTTTTATTGTGGTATTTGCTTTAATTTCTGCAAATTCTTCATCTTCTAATATCTCATTAAAATCATTTTTTAATTTTACAAGTTCAGAATTATTTGTAGTTATTATTTTATTTTGCAAATCATTAAATTCATTTTCAGATAGATATTCATTTAAATCGCTTTCATCAACATAATCTAAGGAAGCAATAGATGTTGGAGTGGTTAATTTCTCCATAAACAATGTAGGAATAGCTTCTTGTGCAGTCCACACAACTAATATTAATATTAAGTATGCAGGTGTTACATATTTTATAATATATTTGAATATGTGTGGTACTTTAATATCGGCACCTTTGTTGAGTTCTTTCCATCCCTTGTCTATGCCAAATAACCAACCGAATATAATAATTTCAATCAATGAAACTATGACAAGCATGAAAGTACCTGCCCAATAATCCATTTCATCTACGAATCCGAATTTGTTCCAAAAGAAAGCAAGGTTTGTTGTTGTAAATATGATTACACCAATTATTATAGTTGCTTTCCTATGGTCGTATTCAAAGCGTTCTTTTAAAAATGAAATTAATGGTTGAACCATTGCCACTGAGGAAGTAACGCCAGCAAAAAATAGTAAGAAGAACCACATAAATCCAAGTCCTTGACCTAATCCACCCATTTGTTGGAATATAACGCCCATTGAAACTATACCGAGGTTGAATGCTCCACCTTCTGCAATTTCTTGTGTTCCCATAATTCCAAAAAAAGCTACAGCAATTGGAATTGCTATTGTACCACCGAGAATAACTTCTGCAAATTCATTTATAGATGCGGTGGCTAAACCACTCAATGCAACATCTTGTTTTTCTTTCAAATAAGAAGCGTATGCTTGCAATGTTCCCATACCAACTGATAGTGTGAAAAATACTTGCCCAGCCGCAGCTAGCCAAATTTTTGCATCACCGAGTTGAGTAAAGTCAGGATTCCATATAAAAGCAAGCCCATTCATAACAGAATAATCTGGTTTTGAAGGGTCAGGAGCTCCCACAGTGAAAACCCAAACTGCTATTGCGGCAGCAAATATAAATAAAAGAGGTAAAGCAATCTTTGCAAACTTTTCTATACCACCTTTTAATCCCTTTGAAAGAATATAAAAATTAAATACTATAGTAAGGAGTAGAAATATATAAGCTGGCCAAGTAGAATGGAAATGTCCTTCCGATGCCCCCGTATATGAACCAAGGAACGATGCCATTTCACTAATCCCACCAATACCCATATATTCTCCGGTCATAGAGAAGAAACTAAAACCCAACATCCAAGAAACGAGGTAAGTATAATAAATCATTATTATAGTTGATGTAAATAGTCCGAAAATACCGAGATATTTCGCTATTGGATGTTTCCACATCACATCAAACATACCCGGTAAAGAGCCGTGACCATACCTTCCACCATGCCGGCCGATTGTCCACTCAACCCACATCAATGGTATTGCTAACAATACGAAAGCGATAAAATATGGTATCATAAAGGCTCCGCCGCCGTTAGTCGCTGCTTGAACAGGGAATCGTAAAAAGTTTCCTATTCCTACGGCATTTCCCGCCATAGCAAGGATTAGACCAATACGGCTACCCCACTGTTCTCTTTCAGACATTTAATCTCCTAAAATTTATTAATAACTTTTTTTGAATAATAAGCTAAATTTTTTTAACTTGTATTCTAATCAAAATCCTATTCAAATCAGGACATGATTAGTCGTATTTTTTCAATAATGTTTTATTTTGAAAACAATACTTAGATTTTCAATTTAATAGAAAAAATTAGAAATTACAAAAATTAATTTTTAACCATCATCGGATAATTATGAGTAAATCATCATCATCAATAATAAGTAAGATTATTATAGCGGTTTCCGGATTAGTTTTGGTCCTATTTATTTTAGGGCACACAGCAGGAAATTTATTGATATATTTAGGTCAAGATGCTATGAACTCCTACGCAGATGCATTAAAATCTAACCCACCTTTATTGTGGGGAACTCGAATTGCAGTATTTGTCTCTGTTATTTTGCACGTTATTTTTTCAGTTAAAGTAACTGCAATGAACAGAAAAGCAAAACCAACTATGTATGCAAAAAAAGGTTATGAAACCTCAACTTTGCAAAGTAGGTCTATGATGCTATTAGGAATTACTATATTCTTATTCCTAATATATCATCTTGCTCACTTTACTGGCGGAGTTACAAACCCAGACCATTATGCAATGCACGAATTAAGTGGAAGGCACGATGTCTATGGAATGATGATAGCCGGTTTTAAAATGCCGTTTATCTCATTGATATATATTATAGCAGCTACAACATTGGGTTTACATATTTCTCATGCAATTCAGTCTATGGCTCACACACTTGGCATTAATGGGAACATATTCTCAAGCTGTGCAAAAAATGTAAGCAGAATAGTAGGGTTTTTAGTAGCATTGGGTTTGGGTTCTATCCCAATCATGGTTTTATTAGGAGTTATAGGAGGAAATTCATAATGGTTTTAAATTCAAATACACCTACAGGTGATATAAGAACCGCTTGGGATAATCATAAATTCAATATGAAACTGATTAACCCAGCAAACAAAAGAAAATTTAAAATAATAGTAGTAGGGACAGGCTTAGCTGGTGCTTCTGCTGCTGCTTCATTCGCAGAACTTGGTTACAATGTTGAAGCTTTTACATTTCATGACTCACCACGAAGAGCTCACTCAATTGCTGCTCAAGGAGGTATAAATGCTGCTAAAAACTATCAAAATGACGGAGATAGTGTATGGCGTTTATTTTATGATACTGTAAAAGGTGGAGATTTCCGTTCAAGAGAGGCAAATGTTTACAGACTTTCACAAGTCTCAAAAAATATTATTGATCAATGTGTAGCCCAAGGAGTTCCTTTCGCCAGAGAATATGGTGGACTTCTGGCTAATCGATCATTCGGTGGTGCTCAAGTATCTAGAACATTTTATGCTCGAGGTCAAACAGGACAACAATTACTTTTAGGTGCATATTCTGCTTTATCCAAAGAGATACAGAAAGGCGGAGTAAAAATGCACAACAGAAAAGAAATGATGGACGTAGTAGTTCAAGATGGTGTTTCAAAAGGAATTATTACTCGAGATTTAATCACTGGTAAATTAGAAAGACATGCAGCTGATGTTGTTGTCTTAGCCACAGGTGGTTATGGTAATGTATTTTTCTTATCTACAAATGCACAAGCTTGTAATGTAACTGCTGCCTATAGAGCTCATAAAAAAGGAGCTTTATTTGCTAACCCATGTTATACTCAAATTCACCCAACTTGTATTCCAGTTTCTGGTGACCACCAATCAAAATTAACGTTGATGTCCGAATCATTAAGAAATGATGGTAGAGTATGGGTTCCAAAGAAAAAAGGAGATAAGAGAAAGCCAGCTGATATACCAGAAAATGAAAGAGATTACTACTTAGAAAGAAAGTATCCAAGTTTTGGGAACTTAGCTCCACGTGATATTTCTTCACGGTCAGCTAAAGAAGCCTGCGACGACGGAAGAGGAGTTGCATCAACAGGTTATGGCGTTTATTTGGATTTTAAAGATGCAATAAAACGTCTCGGCAAATCAACTATCGAAGAGCGTTATGGTAATCTGTTTGAAATGTATGAAAGGATAACTGGTGTTAGCCCTTATGAAAACCCTATGATGATTTACCCTGCTTCACACTACACAATGGGTGGACTTTGGGTAGATTACAACCTAATGACAAATGTACCTGGATTATTTGCAATCGGCGAAGCTAATTTCTCTGACCATGGAGCTAATAGATTAGGTGCTTCTGCATTAATGCAAGGTTTAGCAGATGGTTACTTTGTAATTCCTTATACTATAGCTAATTATTTAGCAACTATCACTCCGGGCAATTTCGACACTAATGCCTCAGAGTTTGAACAATCAGAAACAGAAGTAAGACAAAAATTAGAAAAACTCTTAAGTATCAATGGTAAAAGAACACCTACTTCATTCCATAGAGAACTTGGAAAATTGATGTGGGATAACGTTGGAATGGCTCGTAACGAAAAAGGATTAAAAGAAACTATTGAAAAAATTCCTGCTATCAGAGAGGAATTTTGGAATAACTTAACAATACCAGGTTCTGGTGCACAGCTAAATATTGCTTTAGAAAAAGCTTCAAGAGTTGCTGATTTCTTAGAATTTGCTGAAGTAATGGCATGGGATGCTCTCGAAAGAGATGAATCTTGCGGTGCACACTACAGAGAAGAACATGTTTACCCAGACGGCGAAGCCAAACGTAAAGATGATGAATTCTCTCACGTTGCTGCTTGGGAATACACAGGTGTTGGTAACAAACCAACCAGACACAAAGAAGAACTCGAATTTGAAAACATCAAATTTGCTGTAAGGTCTTATAAATAAAAATTAAAATAAAAAATAAATGAATAGGATTTTATTATGAAATTAAAACTACATGTCTGGAGACAAAAAGACCCAGCAAGCCAAGGAAGATTGGTGCAATATGACGTAGATGATGTTTCAGAAGATATGTCTTTTTTGGAAATGCTCGATGTCCTAAATGAAAAACTTATATTGCAAAATGAAGAAGCTATAGCATTCGACCACGATTGTCGCGAAGGTATTTGCGGAATGTGTTCATTAACCATTAACGGCAAACCTCATGGACCTCAGAGCGGTACTACTACATGTCAGCTACACATGAGAACATTCAAAGATGGTGATGAAATTTACATAGAACCATTCAGAGCTACTGCTTTCCCTATTATCAAAGATTTAGTAGTTGACAGAACTCCACTGGATAAAATTATTCAATCTGGGGGTTATGTCGATGTTCGTACTGGTCAAGTTCAAGATGCGAATAATCTTCCTATCAGAAAGAAAAATGCTGATTTGGCAATGGATGCAGCGGCTTGTATAGGCTGTGGTGCTTGCGTAGCAGCTTGCCCGAACGGTGCAGCAATGCTATTTACGTCTGCGAAGATTGGCCAATTAGCACTACTGCCACAAGGACAACCAGAAAGAAAAGAAAGAGTGGTAGCAATGACCGAAACTATGGACAATGAAGGTTTTGGAGCTTGTACAAATCATTATGAATGCGAAGCAGCTTGTCCTAAATCTATTTCAGTTAAGTTCATATCAGATATGAATAAGGAATTAATGAAAGCAAAAGTTTCATCAATCTTTAGTATGTAATCAAATCTCACATACTCAAAATTTAAGCACTGACCATAAAAACAATCAGTGCTTTTTTTATATTACAAAATCTATTTCTAAATCATTATTTATATATTTCCTAACACTTTTTAAATTAGATTTTTTAATCCATTCATTTCTATTGCTTATCTTTGCATCATTGTCATTGTAGCGTAGTCGAGAGACTTCCATACTACACAAGAAAACAATAGGCCAAGTATCCCTTGCCTAAAAAATGTAGCGAACGCAGAACTGCGTTCCAACAGTACAAAACGAGCCTGTCCGTGCACCGACGGAAAACCCTACCAATCTAAAAAAAACTTAATAAATAGTAACCAATAATAACCTATACACACCAAATACCATCTAAGAAGAGGGAGACCGACCACCGTCAGATAACCTTATTATTCATCAATCACAACATCGTCATTACTGTAAAGGTCTAATAATTAGCAGAAAAAATAGCCAATCTAAATAAAAAGAAATACATAACATGAATAAACACAAATGAATTAACAATAATAAAGTTGCCGATAGTGTAGAAGATACTTCAGAAACATTTAGAATTGCAGAGACAATAAGTGAGAAAAAATGATTGGAATCAATATTTTTTAATAATTTACTTTTTTTATCTTTAAATTTGTAGAGTTTGATATGAAAGAATGGAAAATAATATTTTGAAACTATTTATACTTTTAATGATTGCAATGTACTGTAATTCATGCGAATTTGAGCCTAGTGCTGTAAATTACAAACATATAGATGATAATATAGAACCATTTCAAATTGATTTTGAACTAGCGCCAGAAGGCGATACTATCTATGTTTATAAATCTGCAGATTTGATTATCAATTATAATGCTGAAAACTATAATAAAAAATTTATTGAAGCTGTGGTATATAAAGATTCAAGTAGATATACGTCAAGTCAAAAAATAGGTAAATCTTTAAAAGTATCATGGAATAGATATCAAAAACATGATACTATGAATATTACTTTTGCTATTTATTTTCATTCCGGCACAGGTTCACTTGCAGATCAATTAGTAGCAGAAACATTTTTTATTGAAAAAAAATGGGTTCTAATTTTTTATGATGAAAATACTTTATTTGATAAAAAATTAACTTTTGATAAATCAAAAGGTGATATGAGAATATCATGGAATCAAATTGGAGAAAGAGACTTCAAATCTTATAGTTTATATAAGCTGACAAATAATGGATATAGCAGTAGTCTTATAGGACAAGTATTTAATTATGAACCAAAATCAACATTAATAGATTCTAACTATGTCGGTCAAGAATCTTTTTATGTAGTAATATTTTACGATAAATTTGGAAAATATATAAAATATGAGAAACAAAGAGTTGAAAAAGATAAATTAGATTTTTCTTATCATTTAAATGGAAATGAATTATCATTCAAATGGACAAAATCAAAATATTATAATAATTTTGAAAGATACTTTATAGGAAGAGGACATTATTTTGGTGACTCTTATAGAGTATTAGATACAAATGATTTAAACGTCACGCAATATAATATTGACTATTTTTACCCTGGTTCAAAAACAGATTTTGTCCTAACAACTTTTGCTAAAGTTGAAAATCCAATATATGGTTTTAGGAGAGATACCTTATTAAATGTTCAAAATGGTGATGACTTTATGAAGTTCGATAGGTACAGCCATTCTACTAATGAATTAGCTCTTTTGCAAGTCGAGGATGAAATTTCAGTAGTCAATCTAAATTCTCTAGAAGTTTTAAATACTTTTAAAGGAAATGATGATAAATTTAAAATTTCTTTAAATAATAAATATGCAATTGGAGTAAAAAATGTTTTAAATTTCATAAACTTGGAAAATCCATCAATAGTAAAAAGCTTTACTGTAGATGAAATAACTAATGGGGGATGTTCGAGTTTCGACTATACTTATGAACCTGATGTATCAAACCAAGGAATCCTTGTTACTCGAAGTGCACCTATTTGTGGTTCTTCTGTTTATTTTTATGATTTAATAAATGAGAAATTTCTGTTTGAACATTCAAAGACAGGGAAATATGGAATGAAAAAAACATTATTCTCAAAAAATGGTGATTATATATTCGCATCTGTTGATGGAATGTGGAAAATTTATAAATTTAATGAAAGTGAACTTGTAAGAATAACTAATGCAAGCATACAAGATATTAATTCAAGAATCTTGTTAAACCCTTATGACAATAATCAATTTGTTTATACTGGTAATACAGGTTTTTCTATATACCAAATAAATCCATTTAAAAATATTAAATCAATTTCTGATAAGAACTTTCTTGTTCAAATCGACTTTAAAAAAGGATTATATTATTCAAGAGAAATTATTGATTTAAATAATGGAGTAGTAATTTATAATTCTAATTTACAAGAAAAAAACTTAGAGACTGGAGAAATTTTAAGAGAAAAATTAATTAATAATTATAAATATTTTTATTTTGATGATAATATTTATCATGAAAATGGATTAACTTTCAATTTTTAATATGAAAATCATTTATTTACTGACTATCTTCTTATTTACATATACTTCAATTGGAGCTGATTTTGGTATATTTATCAAAAGCGATACACCGTTTATTGAATATTCTACTTTAGATGAAATAGGAACTAAAGCTGAATTCATTTCTGAATTTGAACTTGAACGGGTTCACGATTTCCCTATTAGACCATCATTAAGATTAGATTTGGGATTATGGGTTCAACAGGATGTCTTCTTGGGTTTGATGAGCTGGTATCATTCTACTGGTTTAAGCCTTCATTACGGTGATTACTCAGGTGAGATTCGTTCCAATTTAATTTTTGATAATTTTGGAATTGGGTTTACAATTACAAAATTTTTTGAGTTAGAAAATAAAATAAAGATAGGTATTGGCTTGGATTTCGGTCTTTTATTCAAACAAACTACATTTGAAGACAAAATTACAATTTTTAAGGAGTCGAATTCCATAAAAGACAGCTGGAAAGACGCTGGATATTTTATTCAACCAAATATATATCTAAGTTATGATTATAAAATATTTATCTTTGGTGTTTCTCTAAGTCTAAATATGGATTTTAACAAAAATATTTATGACGAAGGTAAACACTTAGAATCAATTACTGGATTGAGAGTTGGAATTTTTGTGGGACTTAATAATTCTAATTAATAATTTGCAAAATATTTTGAAATAATATTTAAGACAATTTATACAATAGTTATTACATATATTATCGGAACTCATGTCGCATAGGTAATTTATCTCTTACTTTTTAAATAGTTGATTTTATCATTGATTAATCATTATTATTCATCTTTTTTTGCCATATTCCAATATTCATCCATTTCTTCTAATGTCATTTCAGTTAAGTTTTTGCTTATTTCTTTTGCTTTTTTTTCGATAAATTGAAAACGTTTTGTGAACTTTTTATTCGCTTTTATCAAAGCAGTTTCTGGATTTATATCTTCAAACCTAGCAGCATTTACAAGCGAGAATAAGAAATCACCATATTCCTCCTCACGCTTTTCAAAATCACCATGTTCCAACTCATGTTTAAACTCTCCGAACTCCTCATTAACCTTCTCCCAAACATCATCTTTTTTCTCCCAATCGAATCCTACCCTTGATGCTTTTTCTTGCAATCTGCTCGCTTTTAATAATGCAGGAATGCTATTTGGAATGCCATCTAAAACAGATTTTCTTCCTTCTTTTTGTTTTAGTTGTTCCCAATTTTGCATTAATTCTTCTTCATCATCTATTTGCTTATCTGAAAATACAGAAGGAAGTCGTTCAATTAATTTATTATGTATTTGAGAAATAACATCTTTTAAGGTAAACGCATTTCGTTCTTCGGCAAAATATGAGTGCATAAATATATGAAGCAACAAGTCTCCCAATTCTTTTGAAAATTCTTCATCATTTTTGGAATGAATTGCATCTATCATCTCGTAAACTTCTTCTATAATCAATGGTGCAATGCTCTCATGAGTCTGTTTTCTATCCCAAGCCGAGTGAAGTCTTAGGATTTTAATCAGTTCGAGAAATGCTATAATGTGGTCTTCAATTTTTTCTGGATTAGTTGGTTGAGGTGCTTTTATTTTAGACATTTTATTTTATATAATTTAAGATATATTTTATTGATAAGACTGAACAGAAGTAATTTAGTAAAAATTTATTAAATTGGATTTATAAAAATCAAAATTTAGAAAAATAAATAAGGACAAATAAAAATGTCAAATAAATATGCTTTAATATTAGGTTGTTCTTCCGGATTTGGAAAAGCAACTGCAAGGGAACTTGCAAAAAATGGATATAGTATATACGGTGTTCATTTTGATAGAGGAAAAATGAAAGATGCTGCCGAAGAATTTCGTAAAGAATTAGAAACTCATGGAGTAAAAGCATTTTTCTTTAATACAAATGCTGCTTCTGATACGAGCAGAGCTGAAGTTATTGATGCAATAAACCAAAATGCAAGTGTGGTAGAAGGACATCAATTAAGGGTTTTGATACACTCATTAGCATTCGGTTCTCTTAAATATTTAGTAAATGAAGACCCTGCTAAAGCACTTACTCGAAAGCAAATTGAAATGACGATGGATGTTATGGCAAATAGTTTGATATATTGGACACAAGATTTATTAGTAAATGATTTATTATCAAATAATTCAAGGATAATTGCATTTTCAAGTATTGGTGCTTCAAGAGCAATGTTAAATTATGGTGCTGTCTCAGCTGCTAAAGCTGCATTAGAATCATATATCAGACAACTGGCAGTAGAACTTTCTTATAAAGGTATTACTTCCAATTCGATTTTTGCAGGCTTAACAGCTACTCCAGCTGCTTCCAAAATACCTGGTTTTGAAGAAATGAGTAAACTTTCTCAAAAAGGAAATCCGTTCAAAAGATTAACAACTGAACAAGACGTAGCAAACGTAGTTAGGTCGCTCGTGGCAGAAGAAATGAACTGGATAAACGGCGAAACTATAAGAGTTGATGGGGGAGAGGCAATTTACGTTCATTACGATAAAGCAGAAAATGATAATTAAAAAAAAGTAATTTCATTAAATAATATTTGAATTAAAGTATTTACTTAATATAAAAATTAGGGCTTCTAAGAATTGATATTTTTAATATCAAACTCTTAAAAGCCCTTTTTAATTTCGATTTTAACTTAAGATTTCTACTTATTATTTTGATATAATAATTTCTTTGTCATATCTATACCATTTGCTTTAACATGGATAAATATAACGCCACTATTTAATACATTTTTAGATATTGAATTCAAATCAAACTCCAAAACTCTATTTCCTTTAAGTAATAATCCATCAAATAACTCTGTTATTACTCTTCCACTAATATCTACCAATTTGATATTATAATTTTGTGATTTTTCAATATCTATCAAAACACTAAAGTTATCAATAACTGGATTTGGATATATCTTTAAATTTAATTCATTAGTTTTATCTTCAATCCCCTTGCTTTCATTGTTTTTGTTAGGGCTTGGCTCTAATTGTTGAAAATCACCTATCCCATTAGGTACTCTTCCAAAAGAAATATCAGTTTCTTGTTCTTGAAAATCTACCATATCCCAAAGTTCATTGTTGTTCTCATCTGTATCGTATAGATATACTTGCTCTCCAGAAGCTGAGAGTTTGAAATTAGCGTGGAGACCTTCTTCAGCTTTCCCATCTTCATCAGCCCAAACGATTAAATATCCATAAGGTTCAATAGTTGTATTTTCAGGGAATTGCCATTTAGTTATATCGGTAGGTTTATCTGATAAATACATACTGTCTAATTTGACTGGGTTTTCACTAAGATTATAAAGCTCAATCCAATCATCATACTCACCTTGTGGGTCAGCAATAGTATTATCATTTGATGCCATAATCTCATTGATTACAACAGGTGCCGAATTATTAAAATCTGACTCAACTTGATAAATATATACGTCATGTTCTGCTCCTTCCGGATTAAATGCAGAAGAATTCTCTACATCATTCGCTCTTGCTTCAATATAAAAACGAACAAAAGTACCCTGAGAATATCCTGGTATTTCAGCTGTAAATATTCCGTCTCCAGCTTCTTTATCATTCCCTTCGCCGTCGTCAGACATCAATATAGTTTCAAAAACTCCCTCAATGTTCACACCATAATAAAGTAATACTTGACTAATACCATTTGTACTTTCTATTTCTGCACTCACACTAACTGTTTGATTTGGTTTTGGTGATTGATTTTCACCATTCAAACTTTCAAAATTTACATTATATATTACTGGTAAGTCTCTATTCAAAATTGGAAGTTTTTCTAAGTATTCCCTTCTCTCCGTAATAAATTCTTTTAGTTTAAGTACATCTGCTTCAAATTCTTGATTAGTATAAATAAACTTAGCTTCTTGTTTAATAGTATCTTTTATCAAATTATAATAATTATCAATTATGGGATAAACATACTCTTCGTTTAAATAGTTCTCTAAAATTACTCTGTAATGAGAAGTATATCTTTGTTTCAATTCATTGGACTGCAACAATTTATTTATCAAAGGGAATAATTCATCATTTTCTTTAATATATGGATGTTGATTTATACTCCTATCCGAGAAAGTAGAATTCCCATCATAATCAATAGGAATTACTCTGTTTGTGAATAAATCATGATATACATAATAATCCATACCACCTTTATTCAAATAACCATCTTCATCAGCAAATATATTCTCAGTAGCAATGTGCCACAGTGCTCTATCAACATCAAGATAGGTTTTCAATGAATCATATAAATACTGTGATGGAACTTGGTCTAAATTTTTACAAGCGTCTATTAAAGCAAGCCATGGGTTTTTTATTGACGTAGATTTTAAAGTGTAATGTGCTGTGTAAGGCAAAACATCATCACCTAAATAATTTAATGAACTTGTTCCCGCACCGAACATTTTTGGGTCAGGTTTCCCTCCACCTCCTCCTTTTGGTGGCTTATATGTACTTGTGTCTGGTCTTTCAGCTCTCCATCTCGTCCCATCATTATCTGAGAACCAATCACCAAAAAAACTACCATTAAGCTGCTGCACATTTACATATAATCCATAGTTCTCGCCATTTACAAATACTTTCACAAAGTTCACCTTAGCAGTTGGCAAATGATTGCCTGCAATTTCCGAATAAAGAATTTCCCTCATATAAGATGGGTCTTCATAACAATTTGTAAGATTTAAGGTTTTATATCCCATAATTCTTTGATATTCATCTATCAAATCCATCGAAATATTAAATGATTTCTTATCGCTTGTAACTTTAAAATAGGAAGTTTGACCTCTATATCTTATTCCAACAGAATCGTAAACCGTTCCATCTACTGTAATCTTACCTATCAAATCAGCCTTCTTATCATAATTCAAAGCTAAGATATTCTGCCAATTATCTTGTTCAAATTCAATATAAATTGATCGAATTATATCATCATTATAAAATTCGTCTGTCTTGTTCTCTTTGAGAATTAATTTATTATTTTCATTTATTATTTCCATATTATCAGCTAATTTATTAGAGTAGCTTTGATAATAAAAAAATAATAAAATCATGAATAGTGTTAATATTTTTGTCATTTTTGCCTTCTTAATATGATAGTATAGTTCAAAATTATAAAAATTTTCTTTTATAATATACATTAATAAATTAATGAATATTAATTATTGTTAGACTTATAAAATTCATTTAGGTTTAAAAAAAATTATAATTTTATTTAATGTTAATGATTAAGTATTTTAATTCTAAATTATTTTATGTAATTTGCTCTAAGCAGCAAAGAAAAAGAATAATATTCAGATAAAATGATATTTAAACGAAATGAATTGATTGATAAATCCTTATCTATTATAGATAATTATAATGTTTTATTACTTAAAGGTGGCTTTGGTACAGGAAAATCTACTCTTGCAATCGAATTAGCAAATCAACTTTTAAATGAAAATAATATAGATGGATATTTCAAATTTTCAGAATTAACTAAAATAAGTTATTCTGAATTTGGGTTTAACCTTGCTTTAAATTATAGAGATACTTCTAATGATGAATATCCGTTAGAAGCAGATGAAACTGCCAGAACACAAGCTAATTACCAAGACTTAATTTCAAGATTAGAAAAACTTTGCAATCCAAAAATTTTTAGTAAAATTGTCCGCTCTAATACTTTTTATTATAACCCGCTTTCAGAAATAGATGTATTTGATTTTGATGAAAATGATATTTCAAATGAAAGAGACCGTTTTCTAATTAATAATCTAAACTCAATAATTACTGAATCTATTATTGTGGATTTAGTAAAAAAATATTTTCCATTAAATGATTCTTTTGCTTCTTTAGAACACTATATTTTAAATGGTGAGAAAAGAAAAATTATGGTAATCATAGATGACTATGACCCAATCAAAGAAAAGTTGGAAAAATTTTTATCATTGATTTTTATTCCATATCTACTTGAAAAAAAATTCTCCGACTTTCTTGCATTCGATTTAAGTAACGAAAATCAAACAATCAAAGTCTCTGACTTATTTGAATTTAAAATAATTCTTGCAAGTAGAAAAGAATTCCAAAAAGAGCTGATTAATAATAATCAAATTGAAGTTAATAATTTCTCAGAAGACGAACTAAAAGAACTTTTAAAACAAAAATCATTAGATACTGATACTTATTTTAATGACTTTGCATATATAACAAAAGGTAATCCATTTATAACATCTCTTTTAATTGAGTCAGTAGAAATCAATGCCTCTAGCTTTGATATGCTAAGGATTTACGCATTAGTAGATGAACAATTATTCAAATATACTGCCGAAGAACAGATGATTTGGATTAAATCTGTTTCTTTTTTTGACGGCTTCGACGAATTAGCACTTAGGCTTATCCCTGAACTAAAAAATCATTCATTCAGAGTTTACGAATATCTAAAAAAATGCAATGACTTCTTTATAATTGAGGATAATAAAATTGAAATGAATAGCTTTATTAAAGAATATATTCATACTTCAATTAACTATAATTCAAAAGAATTTGCAGATAAACTAATATCATTTTCTAATGTGTACAAACAAATTGCACAAATAAAAGACCAATATACAAATGAAGAATTTCAATTACTTCTTTCTTTATCATATTTTGCTAAGTTTGATGTGGTAAATGTAATTGAAAAAATATCTGGCTTTGATAAAGATAAAATCTACATTTTTCTCGATAAAAATAAATCTATTATTTACAAAAAAAACTTTGTTTACTCTATCCCAGATAAAATTAGAAATGAACTAATTCTATTCAATAAATACTGCGATGAAGAAAATTATGAGTTAATGAAGGCAAAATCTAAAAGTATATGGTTTGAATACCTTGAAAAATTAAACAAAAATAAAGATTTATTTAAAATTGAAATAAAGCAAATACATAACCAAATCGAAACATTAAAAAAACAACAAAAAGAGTTTAACTCTAAAATTGACCTAAAACAAAATAAATTTATTGAGACTGAAAATAATATATTGGAATTAAATAAAAAATTGAAACCTTTCGTAACCTATAAAAATAATTTTTTAGCTATGTTAATATTAATTAGTGCTTTTATTTTTCTTGCTATTGGCTTATTTAAGAATGCTATATTAAGTCAGATATTTATAGACAAAGAAACTATAGAATACGCTGGTTACATAGCATATATATTTTCTGCCTTACTCTTTTTACTATCCAGTAAAAGTATTTACCGATGGTCTCGCTCTCTAATCAAAAAAGACCAAATAAAAGAATGGAAGGAAATACTAAAATCAAATAAATCAGAACAAGACAACTTAAAAAATGCTCTTACGATTAACAACGCGGACAATATGGCAAACAATGCCAAAATCGAAGAATTAAATAAGGATATTTACAATTTAGGAATCAAAATTGAAGAAATAGAAAATAAAAAATCTGAAAGTTTTATTTGACTATCTCTAATGATTTAATTAATCTTATTAACTAAGTTTAATGCTGCTACTCTATATAACTCTGCCATTGTTGGAAAATTGAATATATTTTCTATAAATGATGATACAGGATTGTCATTCAATACTGCCATTTCTCCAATATGAATTAGCTCTGTTGCTCCTTCTCCAATTATATGAACACCTAATATCTTCTCGCCATTACCTTCTGATATTATTTTTAGCAAACCCTTTTCGTTCCCAGTTATCAAACCCTTCGCCACCTCTGAGTACTCAGCTCTACCAGTTTGGTAATTCTCATATTTTGATTTTACTTCATTTTCGGTCATTCCTATCGATGCCATCTCTGGTATGGCATATATTCCGATAGGAATTGTATTAAAATTATGGTTAACTTCAATATCTAAAGCATGACACACTGCCCTACGCCCTTGCTCCATAGAAGTTGAAGCCAATGCTGGAAAACCAATTACATCTCCAACTGCGTAAATATTTGGAATATTTGTTCTATAATCTTCATCAACTTCTATCAATCCTCTTTTGCTTTGATTGATACCTGTATTTTCGAGATTAAGGTATTCTACGTTGGCAACTCTGCCTAGAGCAAACAAACATTTTTCTGATTTTATCATCTCACCTGACTTCAATTTAGTTATAACACTTGAAATTCCATCGAATTCGACACTTTCATACTCTGCATTACCAATAAACCTTGAACCCTTACTCTCAAAGTTTGAAAGAAATTCATTAACAATCTCTTCGTCCATAAATCCCAATGGTCTCGGTGCTTTATCTATTAATGTTACTTTTGTTCCTAATTCTGCAAATATGGACGCATATTCGCACGCTATCACACCACCACCAAGTACAGTCATACTATCAGGAATATATATTATACTTAATATAGAATCACTATCAAAGATATTCTCATGGTCCACGAATATATCTTTTGGTTCTCTTGGTCTTGAGCCTGTTGCTATTACTATTTTCTCTGCAGTGTATCGAGACACTTCTCCATTTATAGCCATAACAGACACTGTATTCTTATCTACAATACCAGCTCTACCATGAATTACTTTGGCATTATTATCATTCAAATATGAAGAAATAAAATTATACTGAGCATCTAATACCTTGTCTAACTTTTCCATCAATGATGAAAGCTGAAGTTTCTTGTCAAATTCCTGGTTCAAATTAAGTTTATATTGCTCTAATTTTTTATTAAAGAATGAAAGGTTTAGAGCTGCTGACCTCAAAGTCTTACTCGGTATTGTTCCCTGATAAATACACGTTCCTCCTATTCTTTTGTCCTTCTCAATTATTGCTACTGTTTTATTTGATTTGCTCGCTTGCATTGCTGCTTTTTGTCCGCCGGGACCACTACCGATAACAATAAAATCAAAGTCAAAACCCATTTTCAAACCCCACTTACTTGTTCTAATATTTCTTCTTTCTTTTCAAGCAAACTCTGAACTTCATCTGGATATAAATTTAAAAATATATTCACTGGATTTTTCAAAATCTTCTCCTCACTTATATACTTATCATCATATATCCATATAGCAAGCCTGTTAGCCAAGTATGTCATTGCACATTCATTCGCATATTTCGGTGCATTCAAATAATTAAGATAATATTCAGTTGATATTTGGATTATATCTGGCAAATCCCATTGAGTCATTATTGCTTTGGTCAGTCTTAGATGGAATTCCTTTATCAGCAAATTAATATTCCTATCCGAGAGTTTTATATTTTCACGTTTACTAATCTTATGTACTGATTGCAAAACAACGGGCATACCAATAGAATGTAGTAACCCAGTAATAAACATTCCCTCAGCATTTAGTTTTTTCAAACGTGCTATTTCTTTACCAAATAATGCAGAAGCAAGCGAATGATTCCACAAACTTTTTATTATATCTTTATAACCTCTTACTACAAATACATTAGATTTTAATGATACTGCAACCGTAATTTCAGCAAGTAGTTTAACCCCCAGCCTTGATGCTGCTTGCTGTAACGATGTGATATTTCTTACTCCACCGTAAGCCGCAGAGTTTGCTGTTTTTAATACATGCCCTGCTATTAATTGGTCCTTATGAATTAAATCGCTTAGTTCCTGTATCGACACATCTTCATTGTTTGAAAGTGAAATGACTTTGCCCGCTACTTCTGGCAATACAGGTAATGTAATATCTCCACTTTCAATTACTCTATTTAATTCTTCTTTAAATAAGGCAAAATCTTTTTTACTATCCGTTTCTTTTTCCGCTGGATTCGGTATTTGCTTATTCATTGTCTTATAATTTATCAGTGTTTTAAAATAATAAATTGCAAAAAAATATCCATATAATCAAACAAAAAAGCATATAATTAATTATTTTGCATAATTATAATCGCTTACTGTGAAACATCTATTTAATGCTATTTGCCGAATTAAAAGTATTATTAAGTAACATTGCTATAGTCATCGGACCAACACCACCAGGAACAGGAGTTATTGCCGATACTTTACTAATTACATCATTATAATCAACATCTCCGACTAATCTATATCCTTTTTCATTGTCAGCATCTACTCGATTTATTCCAACATCAATTATTACTACGCCGTCTTTAATATCATCTGATTTAATCATCTCAGGTCGGCCTACTGCCACAATCAAAATATCCGCTTGCTTTGTATATTGTGATATGTCTCTGGAGGCAGAATGACAGATGGTTACTGTAGAATTTGCATTCTCATTTTTCTGATACATTAAATTTGTTATTGGCTTCCCAACTATATTTGACCTGCCAACAACAACTACATGTTTACCACGAGTTTCTATCTTATATCGCTTCAATAACTCCACAATACCAGCTGGTGTACAGGATACATGACCAGGCAAATCAATGACCAGTTTGCCCACATTTACTGGATGAAATCCATCTACATCTTTATCTGGGTCGATAGACAATATTACATTATTCTCATTTATATGACTTGGAAGGGGAGACTGCACTAAAATTCCATGAATGCTATCATCATTGTTCCACTTTTCTACAATCTCTATAACCTCTTCTTCACTAATACCTTGGGGTTGCTTCTCAACTATTGACTTATAACCTATTTTCTCACAAGCTTTATGTTTTGAATTAACATATACTTCAGATGCAGGGTCATCGCCAACTAAAAGAACAGCTAATCCTGGTTTTATGCCCTTTGTCTCAAAAAGTTTTTTCGTTTTTATTCTTAATTCATCTTTGATTTCCGTAGAAACTTTTTTGCCATCTATAATTGTAGTCATTTTATCTCAATTATTCTTCTATTTTATAATTATTCTCAGAATCGTTACTAAAATTTAGTTTATAGGACATACCAAAGTTAAAGATACTAAACTCGCTTACACTATAAGCCAAATAAATATCAAAATCATCGAAATCTTTGTATAATCCAAAAGTTAATTTGAGTTGTTCTTCTTCGAGTGTAATTTTATCAGTTTGTGGTTTCGTATCTTTATTAGCTTTTGCGTTAATTTCTTCTAAGCTAAATTCTTTGCTTGTTTTTGGAATACCATCTACTCTTTGGTCCTCTCTTCCGTATAATTCTACTTGGATTTGGTGCGATAAGTAATATGTATAATTATTTTCAATTTTGATGCTTTCGTAAGATAATCCGGCAAAGAAGTCTAAGTACTTGAAGAGTTTTTGACTAAAATGAATGTTGAAGTTAGTCATTATTGCATCAGCTTCAAATTTGGTTGATGTTATTTCCATTACATTTGTCAAACTTGTTCCTTGCATCGCTAACTGCAAAGCAACCTGAAATTCTTCTGGGTCATTATCTTCGTTCCACCATTGCGAAAGATTATGTTTCAATCCGAATCCCCAAAAACCGAAATCACCAATATTTTTTCCATAATTTATCTTAGGTATATAACGCAAACTAAGTTCAGTCCCATAGGGCATTCCAATATTTATTTGTGGAACGGCTGCAAATATATTATTAATATTTCCACCTTCGGGCAATGCTATTTCACTCGGCAACCCATTTAAAGTATTTACTATTTGTTCGGTAAGAGAATCTGAAACTGGTTGAAAACCAAAACTCTCACCAATCTGATTGATACTATCTACACGCTTTCTTGCCAACTCGCCTAAAAGTCCTTCTCTAAATTTAAATGTCTCTTTCGATTTTCCTAATAATGTTGCACTTCGGGTTGGAGGAACAATCTCACCAGACAATATCCCATCATTCAATATAGTCTTAAACAAATAATAATACAATCCTGCAGTATCTTTTATCGAAAAGGAAGGTGGGATTAATTTCATTTCAGAATAGCCATAAAGACCATTCTCAGGATTTTCCGGATCTGACAATTGGAACGGCGTACTCGGTAATTCAGGCTTATACCATTGTTTGCTATTTGGAACAGCTCCGTACATAGTATGAATTTTAAAACTAAAGCTCCAACTATCTTTTCCGCTCTTTAAATAAGCTGTATTATAAAAACCATCGTTCGAAATAGAATTAACTGCTTCTACCATAGGTTGCACAAAAGGCACTCCATTTAACTGAAATATATCTTTTCCAAGGGAACGCATAAGCTTTTCATTCTGCACTAACTCGGCATCACTAATCTGTGTCTCTTGTGAGAATAGTCCATAATTAATCAAAAAAACCATACTTAATAGTAAATATTTCATTCGATATTCCTCTTTGAAGTTTTAATTGTGTAAAAATATTTTTTTCTAACTAATTTGTAAATAGGTAATGAAAATAGAGCAACTATCAATACAAATATTAGGAATGATAAAATTTCATTTCTCACAAACGCATCTATTATATGAAAAAATGTCTTCGTATTAATATTAAATATAAAAAAAAATATCTGTAACATTATTAGCGAATATAATAACGAACTTAATATTGATAATAGTACATTTTTCATCATTTAAAACTTAGATTTGATAAAAAAGAAAATAGGCAATGCTATCAATAATGCAACTACAACTTTCACTATAAACCAAGCCAATCCAAATAACCAAAATATTAAGTTAATCACTATATAGGCTAAAATTATTGCTACGATTCCTATAATTATTGTCTTTAATATACTCATTTTATTTTTTTCTTACTATTTCTAAACTCATTGACTTCAAATTAATATTTTGTTCATACTTAGAAAAGAACTAATTTTTTTTTAATTAATAATCATTTACTATCATCACTCTTTATATGCAAATCCAACTGTGGAAACGGTATTGTTACTTTGTTCTCCATAAACTTTTTATTTATCAATTTCCTAACATCAGATTTTAAAGATTCAATCCTAAAAATGCTTTCACTATAAAAAAGAACTTCAAAATCTAAAGACGAATTACCAAAATTTGCAAATCTTGCATTCACCGTATCATCATCAATTAAGTTACTTGCTTCCATAGCACTTTCTCGTAATAATTTCAGTACTAATTCAACGTCGGAACCATAAGCAACCCCAACCTTTATATTAAACCTTGTTTTCTCTGACTGATGACTCCAATTGATTACCTTACTCGTTGTAATCATCGAATTAGGTATCAATACTGTTATATCATCTCGCGTTATAGCCTCTGATGTTCTTAATCCTATTTCTTCTATTTTTATTACTTCACCCTCTATCTCCAAAATATTCCCTACTTTTACAGTCCCTTCAAACAATAATATTATACCTGAAATAAAATCATTAAAAGTATTCTGTAGCCCAAGCCCAACCCCTACCAATAATGCAGCTGACCCAGCTAAAATCACATTTAATTCTAAACCTATAGTATCTAATATTATCAATATTGATATTATCCAAATCAAATATGTTATTATTTGAAGAAGCGAATGAAGGTTGCCGGCCTCTAATTTTCCTACATTTTTAGCCCTAAACAATATTTTTTTTATGCCCCAAAGAAATGCTTTAGTAAAAAATATTATCAATGTAAGTGATATTATGATACTAAAATTAAACGAATACTCTCCAATCTCAAATATCTTATAATTCAAAATTGTATTTAACAATTCCATATTTCACTTTGCTTTGTTAAAAAAATCTAATTTTCTAATATAAGCAACTAATCATTAAAATAAAAATTTTATGATAATGTTTACTAAAATAATTTATAAATTACAACTCCAAAAAAATAAAGAAAAGAAGGAAACTAAGAAAATTGAAGAAGAGGTACCAAATGGTTAAAGTAATAATAATAACAATTATTTTATTAAGCTCTTGTTTTGGACAGAGAGGAAATTATAAGCCACCTAAAAATCTAACACAAGCTGAGTATTTTAGAGATAGTATATTTTTTTGCCATACTGTAAGTGAATTTATGAAATATGAAATTGATGTTTTTTATCAAGATAGTAAGATCGAACAGTATTATAAAAAATTACATAAAATGAGTATTGAAACAGGAGCCAAAGTTAAATATCTGATTACAGTAGATAGTATATTTTACAGCCCAGATAAGCTGAAATTTGTTACTGTTACCTTTACAAGTCATACTTTAATAGAAAATGCCAACTACCCTAAAGACTATCTATATTTTTCAGGGTATACTCTAATAGGGTATCGAGACAGTTTGACCCAACCATGGAAGGTATATCCCTTTAATATAAGTATGGGTGACCTATATAGAAATATAGAATCATTAAGAGAACATATGTATAAAAGTTATACAGAATACTTAGAAAATAGAGGTTTCTACTTTTACGTAAAAGATAAAGAAAAATTTAAAAAACGAGGCTATGATGTGGACAGATATACAATTAATTATAATGTTTCCAGATACAATGAATATAATAGATCAATAAAATTTGGTTATAATGTTGGTGACCCAGAGTTTTGGACGCAAGGTTCTTTCTTTATTAAAGGATTAGGTGGAGTTGATTCTTTATATCCATTTGAAACTTATACCACAAATAAAATATTAGACGAAGGTACTATTATGGCAAGAGGTACAAGCTATTTTAGGGAATACAAACCCAGCCGAGCAATAGAAATGAAATGGCGAAATAAAATTATTAAAACTTATGATTCACTTAAAACAATAGCATATATTAAAACATCAAATAGTGAAAAAGACCAACAAAAGTTAAATAAATTCTTCAATAAAGAAAATGCCTTATTCCCTGTATTTATAGCTCGAGCATATGAAGAATCCTCAAACGGAAAAGTAGATTCATTAATGTTATACAAAGCAGGGCTTGATGAATTTACCAGAGTTAAAAAATATAAGAAAATAACATATCCAGACACCCTATTGCAGATGTATAATAATTGGGATGAAGAAAAGAAAACATGGGGAGATATACAATACGAACCTATAAAATATCAATTTTATCCATTAGAAAAAAAGAATAGAAGATAAACCAACAACAATCAGTTTAAAAATGAAGTATATGATATAGGGCTTTATTTAATTGAAGATTATTTTTTCTTTCTAGTTGCTCTCTTCTTCTTCGCTGGTGCATTCTTTACTAATTCCTGACATTCTTCCAAAGTAAGTTCTGCAGGTTCCTTGTCTTTGGGTATCTTTACATTTTTCTTGCCTGCTTTAATATATGGACCATAACGCCCTTTTAGAACTTGTATATCAGCTTCCGGAAAATCAGCTATTATAGCATTTCTTTTCTCGTCTTCTTTCTCTTTAACCTTTGCCAATGCTTCCTCGATATTAATAGAATATATCTCTTCATCGGTTATTGAAACAAAAGTTTTCCCAGATTTTACATAAGGTCCGAACCTACCAATCTGTGCAATCACATCTTCGCCTGCTTCATTCTGTCCAATTACTCGTGGCAAATCAAATAAATATAAAATATCTTCTAATTTCACTGTATCTAGCCTAAACTCCTTAGGAATAGATGCGAATTTTGGTTTCTCTTCCGACTCGGTTTCGCCCAATTGCACCATAGGTCCAAATCTGCCAATCCTCGCAATTACCTTTTTCCCTGTCTTTGGGTCTATACCCAATTCTCTTGCCTTACTAACTTCTTCCCTTGATATATCCTCAGAATTTTCAACGGTCTTATGAAACGGAGCATAAAACTCGGAAATCATCTTGTTCCAAACCTTATTTCCTTTAGATATTTCATCAAATTCCTCTTCAACTTTTGCCGTAAAATTATAATCAACAATCTCAGGAAAATACTTGACCAAGAAATCATTTACAACAAACCCAATATCTGTTGGAAATAGCTTTGCCTTTTCTGCTCCAAAATTTTCTACTTCATTTGACTTTTTAACCTCGCTGTTCTTTAGGGTGAAAAGCACAATATTTCTTACTTCAGCTTCTTTGTCTGCTTTTTCAACATAACCCCTATCTTGAATAGTTGAAATTGTAGGAGCATAAGTTGAAGGACGACCAATGCCCATCTCTTCTAATTTCTTAACTAATGAAGCCTCAGTATATCTTGCTGGAGGTCTTGTAAAAGTTTCCTTTGCAGTCATTTCCTTCAAACTTACTTTATCTCCCACAAATAAAGGTGGAAGTAATTTGTTGTTCTCATCATCACCATTTTCATCATCTTTACCCTCAAGATAAACTTTCAAGAAACCATCAAATTTAATAATTTCTCCTCTTGCAACCAGTTCTTTTTCATTTTTTGAAATTTTAATATTTGCAGTAGTTTTCTCTAACTCAGCTTCTGCCATTTGCGAAGCAATAGTTCGTTTCCAAATCAAACTATATAACTTCTGTTGACCACTGTCTCCACTAATAGCCTTTTGTTTCATATCAGTAGGTCGAATAGCCTCATGTGCTTCCTGAGCACCAGCCGATTTATTGACAAATTTCCTAATTTTTGAATACTCCGGACCATATTCAGAAACTATCTCATCTTTGGCGAGACCAATTGCAGTATCAGATAAATTTAAAGAATCCGTTCTCATATAAGTTATTTTTCCAGTCTCATATAATTTTTGAGCTACAACCATAGTTTGCTTCACAGAAAACCCTAGCTTCCTTGATGCTTCTTGTTGCAAAGTCGAAGTAGTAAAAGGTGGTGCCGGCGAACGTTTCGATGGTTTTTTAACCAAATTTGATATGGTCAATTCAGATTCATTTACTTCATCTAAAAATGTTTTTGCTTTATCTTCCTCTTTGAACCTTGAAGCATAATCTGCCCTAAAAGAATTTCCTTCTTTATTTAATAAAAACCCAGAAATCTTAAAAGAAGACTGTGCTTCAAATGAATCAATCTCTCTTTCTCTTTCAGCGATAATACGTGCTGCAACCGATTGAACTCTACCAGCCGATAGCCCATATTTGATTTTTTTCCATAATACAGGAGACAATTCAAAACCAATCAATCTATCCAAAACCCTTCTCGCTTGCTGCGCATCTACAATGTTTTTATTTACTTCTCTTGGGTTTTCAATAGCTCTTAATATTGCTGATTTAGTAATTTCATTGAATACAATTCTTTTAGTATCTTTTTTGTCTAATTTTAATGTTTCGTATAAATGCCAGGCAATAGCCTCTCCTTCTCGGTCCTCGTCAGTCGCCAACCAAACAGTCTCAGCCGCTTTTGTTAGTTTCCTTAGTTCAGTAACAATTTTTTTCTTTCCTTCACTAATCTCATAAGTAGGTTTAAAACCATTATCAATATCTATTGCCTTATCAGATTTCGGCAAATCACGTATATGACCTATACTTGATGTAACCTTAAAATCTTTTCCAAGATATTTTTCTATTGTTTTTGCTTTTGCCGGAGACTCTACTATGAGTAATGATTTTGCCATATTAAGTTTTAATTTTTAGATTTTGCTTTGATAATTCTGACCTGAAACGAAAATTAACTATGTGAATTGTAAAATTATTTTATAAATTTTCATTTCCGTCCTTAATTTTGACCGCTAATTTACAATTTATATTTAATAGAAAAACAATTAAATAAAATTTTATAGTTTATTCTATCATTGGGAGTAATAGTTAAATAGTAAATATAAAAGATGATAACAGTTTTTAATTTGATATTTAATTTAATAGTTAAATATAAAAATTATAAAAAAAAGAGACTGAGTATTTAATTCAGTCTCTTAGAAAGTTTTATCGAGATAATTATTAAATTATTTCAATTAATCCATAAAATGAACAAATAATCCATCTCTCAATTTTGGTTCAAACCATGTTGATTTTGGTGGCATAACTTCCCCAGCATCTGCTATGTCCATCAACTCTTCAATTGAAGTAGGGAACATAGATAGAGCAAGTTTCATTTCACCGCTATTTACACGTCTTTCCAACTCTCCAAGCCCACGGATACCACCAATAAAATCTATTCGCTCTGAAGTACGAGGGTCTTCAATTCCTAAAATATTACTTAATACAGTTTTTTGCAGAATTGCCACATCTAACTTCTCTACTGGGTCTTCTATGCTTTTCAATTCGTCTTTAGCATCAAGCTTATACCACTGATTGTCCATATACAAACCAAAATTACATTTTTCTTCTGGTTTATACTGTCCATCTATTTTACTAATGCTATAATTCTCTTTTAACTTTTCGAAAAACTCTTCTTCGCTATTGCCATTCAAATCCTTAACAACTCTGTTATAATCCATTATAAATAATTCTGAAGCTGGAAACAATACAGAAAGGAAAAAATTATATTCTTCATCTCCCTTATTATCTGGATTTGCATCAGCTCTTTCCTTGCCTACAATAGCTGCGGCAGCAGAGCGATGGTGTCCATCAGCTACATAAAAAGAATCAACTTCAGCCATTCTTGTCTGCAGTTTATTTATTAATTCCTTGTCTCTAATTACCCACGAAGTATGTCTAATTCCATCTTCTGCAGTATGGTCATTATCAGGTATGGAATTCTTAATAGGTTCAAGCCACTGATTAACCTCTTCGATATCTCGGTAGGTTAGAAAAATAGGTCCAGTCTGTGCGTTAGTATATCTAACATGGTTACATCTATCTTCTTCTTTTACTGGTCTCGTAAATTCATGTTTCTTTATTTTATTATTAAGATAATCTTCTACTGCTGCACATCCAACTAATCCGTATTGAGTTCTTCCGTCCATAGTTTGTGCATATAAATAAATATAATCTTCGTCATCTTTCACCAAATTACCATCGTCTATCAGCTTCTGTAAATTTTCTTTTGCTCTGTTATACACAGTTTCACTATATACATCAACTCCCTTGTCTAAAGTTACTTCGGGTTTTCCAACTCTAAGAAATGAGAGAGGCTTTCCCTCAACCATACTTCTTGCTTCATCTGAGTTCATAACATCATAGGGCAATGCCGCTATATCTGCTGCTTTACCAGCTGCTGGTCTAAATGCTTTGAAAGGTCTGAATACAGGCATGATTTTCCTTATAAAAATATTAATAATTCTGTTCTAAATAAAATTGACCTGCAATTTAATAAAAATCATAATATTTTTAGTCTATATTAGTCAATACTTCAAAAATATATCAATTTAATTATAAAAGGAAATATGAAGATATTTAAAACGAAAATGAATTATCTATTCTTAATCATAAGTATAGGTATCTTAGCCTCGAATTGCCAAAAATCTAATGCCGGTGAAACCAGTGGTGTTTATGAAATTAGCTCCGTATCACAAGTCCCAAATTTCCCTGATTTCACTTGGGAAGTAGAGGGAAAAAAAGTTTCATTCAAAGAATTTACTAAAGGGAAAGTTGTATTCCTAAATGTTTGGGGTACATGGTGTGGACCATGCCGTAGAGAGATTCCAGACATTATTGAAATAGCAAAAGATTTAAAAGACAAAGACTTTGTAATTATAGGTATTGCTTCAGAAAGACAAGTAAGCACAGCAAAAGAAAAAGTATCGAACTACGTGAAAAAAGCGGGTATTAACTACATAAACTTATTAGACAACAAACAAGAATTAGCTAGCTTATTAAGAATTGAAGTTGTCCCAACTACTTTTATGATTGGAAAAGACGGCAAAGTTGCAGAAGTAATTAGAGGCGGAAAGTCTAAAGCTGGATTCATGCAATCAATCAATCAAATATTAGAATAAATATGAAAAAATATTTAGTCTAACATAATTATAAAAAAACACTTATTAAAATTTTTAAATAAGTGTTTTTTTCTTTTCAAGTATATATTTTATTTTCAAAAAAATATTAATCGCTAAAAATCTCACCAATAAGATAAAAAGAGCCACAAACCAAAGTCGCCTCATTTAATTCTAAAGCATAATCATAAGCCTCTTTAGAATTTTTGAAACTAATGTAATCTATCCTATTTTTCTTTGCAATTTCTTCTAATATTTCCACTTTCATACTCCTTTCATTCCCAACTTGAGTTAATATAAGCTTCTTACATATCGGCTTAATAATTCTAATCATATCATCAATATTTTTATCGTGCATAACTCCAAAAACTATATTAAAATTCTGATTTGGAAACGCCTCAGAAATTGTATCTTTCAGAGATTGAAAAGCAGCAGGATTATGCCCAACGTCTCTTAATATTATTGGTTCATTACTTATTAACTCTATTCTCGAACTATAACCAGTGTTTTCTTTCAATTTAGCCAAAGACTTATTTAATATATTCTCATCAATTCCATCGAATAGCCTATTAATTGTTTGTAAAACGATGCTAATATTCTCCATCTGATACTTACCAATGAATGGGGTATTAATTACAACTCCATTTATAATAAATGAGAGCCGTCCATTTCGGCTATGGCTATGAAACTCGGTAGAATTAACAATATTAAAAGTAGTGGCATCTTGCTTTAATGCAATTGATTCAATCTCGTATCTTACTTCAGTATCAGTTGCCGAATATATACAATGACCATTTTTTTTGATAATTCCGGCTTTTTCCTTAGCAATGTTTTTAATAGAACTTCCTAAATATTCTTCATGATCCATCGAAATAGAAGTAATTATCGATAATTCTGGAGTTATAATATTAGTTGAGTCGAACCGACCTCCCATACCAGTTTCAATCACTGCATAATCAACCCCAGAATTTTTAAAATGCTGGAAAGCAATGGTAGATGTAATTTCAAAAAAAGTAGCTCCAATTTCTTCCGACTTATCCTCAATTAGCTCATATATAGAAATAATCTCATCGTCTGAAATCATCTCACCATTTACTCTAATCCTTTCATTAAATATATTCAAGTGTGGTGAAGTATAAAGACCTACTTTAAAACCCTTCTCCATCAAATAAGAAGTCAAAATAGAAGCAACTGTGCCTTTGCCATTAGTCCCAGCTATATGTATATTCTTATAATATTTATGTGGAAAACTAATCTCCTGGTCTAAAATTCTGCTCCGTTCAAGCCCAGGCTTAATTCCCAGCCGTGTCTTAGCAAAAAGACTTTCCAGCAATTTATCAATATTTTTTTTATTCATATAATTTATACTTGCTTAATATCCCAAAATTTATTAATTTGAACAATCGTTCATTAAATATTTGTAAAAACGAAAATGCCTCAATCAAAAACAAAAAAAACCAAAAAGAATATATTAAATACATCCATGAAGCTATTTGGTGAAAATGGTTTTTATAATACTTCTGTCAAAGATATTGCTAACGCTGGAAATATTTCTACAGGACTCCTTTATAATTATTTTGATAATAAAGACGATTTATTAAAAAATATCTTCATCGAAGGCTCCTATAAAATCAAAGAAACTTTCGAAACTATGGACAGCCAATCAACGAATTTACAAATATTTATTGTTAATATTTTTGAAGTCCTTAGAAAAAATTCTAAATTGTGGAAACTCATGCACACAATTAAAATGCAAAAAGATTTAGTAAAAATATTTAAAACCGAACTCGATGATATCACTAACTATATAGTAGATATCCTCACAGAATACCTTGAGAACAAAAATGTGAAAGACCCTAAAAAAGAAGCTTTACTCCTTTTTGCAACAATCGATGGCGTTTCTAATCACTACTTAATAAACAAAAATTACCCAATCGAACAAGTAATTAAATTATTAATCTCAAAATACAAATGACGAAAACAATATGATACCTGAAGATTGGACATACGACGAATTTTTAACTTTTGTAATGATTTACGCTTCCTATGCAGACGAAGAAATTTATGACGAACAAAAAGAACTCATCACAAACAGAGTTTCAGAAGAAAAGTATAACAAACTATTAAATTATTTCTTAAAAAATACAGATGCAATCAATATCTCACTTATCAACGAAATCAAAGGTGAATACCTGAAATCAGAAGATGAAGTAAAAAACTTGCTAAATACTGTTTTTGATACCATACGTTCAAACGGTTTTGTAAATAAACAAGAAAAAGAAATGTACGATAATTTGAAATTTATTTTAGAAATGTAGAAAGGTAATTATGAGCGATACAGAATGGTCTTATGATGACTTCATTACTTTTGTAATGATTTACGCCGCATACGCAGACTTTAAAATTGTAGAAGCCGAAAAAGATATTATTGTAGATAAAATAGGACTAGATAGGTATATAGAGCTTTATAGATTTTTTCGTAAAAATAGAGATGCAGAAAATATAGCTATCATTGTTGATTTGAAAAAAAAATATATTGAAACGCCAGAACAGCAAGCCGAACTTTTCCAATACGTAAATAATATTATAAACGCAGATGGGATTGTAAACGTTCTCGAATCACAAATGAAAGAAACTTTAGATTTTTTATTTGAAAATTAAAATATAGGAATTACCAAAATGGGTACAAATTATAAAGAATGGAATTATGACGAATTTATAGCATTCGTTATGCTCTACGCTGCCAACGCCGACTACGAAATTGTAGAGGACGAAAAAGAACTAATCATTGGCAAAGTAGGGGAGCAAGAGTATAAGCAATTATTAAAATTTGCTAGTGGTAACCACGATACCGAAAATATCAATATCATACTCGAACTTAAGAAAAAATATATTACTACAAAAGAAGACCTCGCTGACCTCTTCGATCAAATAAACGAAGTAATTAACGCCGACGGTGTAGTAAATCTATACGAGAAAAATATGAATAATGCACTTCACTTCCTTTTCGACCACGATGTTTAAAGACGTTTGAAATCTGAATAATATAAATATTATTTATATTTATTATAATTATTTGTTCAACCAATAATTAAATTAAAACGAACTGCAAAATATTTAATAAAATAGAAACGGTTTCCACTTTTCATTTACATCGCCAATATTATTTTTTAAAAATATAATAAAAATTAGGTTTCTTTGGAATAGTTAATAGCTCCATTCCTGCTTCTTTCGGTGTCTTGTCTCCTTTTAAATTATTACACTTCAAACACGCACACACCAAATTCTCCCAAGTTTCCTGACCACCACGTGATTTAGGAATTACATGGTCCACAGTCAAAGATATTCTAGAACCACAATATTGACATGAATGCCCATCTCTTTTAATGATATTTTTTCTACTTATTTCAACATTCCTATAGGGCAATTGAATATATCTATTTATCCTTATCACACTCGGAAACGGATACACCTTATTAATTGTTCGCACAAACTTATTTTCCAATACCTCTACCATATCAGCTTTATATAAAAACAACAAACCAAGTGCTTTTTTTGGTGAACACACAGTCAATGGCTCATAAGATTGATTTAAAACTAATACCCTTCCATCTAATCCGTAGTCATAATCCTCACCGCTGAGCAAGAAATTATCATTCAATTCTGTAGGTTTAAGCAGGCTGTCGAAGACATTCTCCTATTTAATATTTACTAAACTTATTTATATTAATGTAAATTATAAAAAAAAATTTTATTTTTGCTAATTCTAAGTAATTAATTTCAATATTATTTTTCAACACATTTATTTTTATATAAAGGAATTATTTTGATATCTTCAAAAATTAATCAAGACCAAGCAATAACAATCGGAATATTAGGTGGCGGCCAATTAGCAAAAATGATTGAAATCGCTGGTTATCCAATGGGGCTAAATTTTGCAATAATCGAAAATGGAGAAAATACTCCTGCAGGAAACTTAACCCAGCTCGAATTTACTAATGGATGGAAAAATAAAGATGACTTAGATGCTTTCATAGAAGTTTCTGATATTATAACTTTAGAAAACGAATTTATAGATATAGATATACTTGAATATATTGAGCAAAAAAGAAAAGTATATCCAACTTCTAAAACTATGAAATTAGTTAGAGATAAATATATCCAAAAAACCACATTTGAAAACTCAAATATAAAAGTAGCTAAATTTGATACTATAAACTCTGTTGAAGATGGGATTGATTTTGGAAATAAACTCGGTTTCCCATTTATTTTAAAAGCAAGAGAGTTCTCCTATGACGGATACGGGAATGAAAAAATTGACAACCCTGCACAAATGAAAAAAGCATGGGAAAAATTTAATTCAAACGATAACGAAAGAACACTATACGCTGAAGAATTTGTACCCTTTACAAAAGAACTCGCAGTTATGATTGCAATGAGGCCAAACGGAGAATATGAAGCATACCCTTGCGTAGAGACAATTCAAAAAAATCATATTTGTCATAAAGTAATAGCACCAGCTCAAATAGATGAACAAATAAAGCAAAAAGCCCAAGATATGGCACTTCAAGCAGTCAAAGCAATCGACGGTATAGGAGTATTTGGCATTGAAATGTTCTTAACCCCTGACAATGAAATTTTATTAAACGAAATAGCCCCAAGGCCACACAATTCTGGACATTACACAATTGAAGCATGTTATACCTCACAATTTGAAAACTGCATAAGAGCAATCTTAGACCTGCCACTCGGCTCAGCAGAAATGATAAAACCAGTTGCTATAATGATAAACACACTCGGAGAAAGGGAAGGAAGTGGAGTACCGTCTAAAGTCCAAAACTTCTTCAAAAAAAACAAAACAAAGCTTCATCTATACGGAAAATCCTCTTCAAGAGTAGGAAGAAAGATGGGACACATTACAACAATCGGTGAAACTTACAAAGAAGTTTCATCAGGCACAGATAAAGCCCTAAAAGACCTGCAATGGTAATTATCTTATCCAATTAAACATAACAAAAAAAAGTACATGAACTAAAACCCACGTACTTTTTATAAAACATAATTTTCAATTGTATAAACTAGAATTTCCTAAAAATAGCGGCTTCATTCTGTACTTCCTTAGAGTTTGGATTGAACGAAGTCTTTCTATTCGTTAACTGATTAAGCCTCGCATTATTTTGTTCACCAAGCATAGCCTTATCTTTCTGATTGCGATAAATAGCCGGCTTGTCAAACTTATTTAATTGATTCGGACCTTTCGGCGAAGCAATGTAATCCTTTGCTTTATCCGAAAACTTAATTGCCCCAAAAGGAGAATTAATAGAATTATTTACCTTTTCATTACTTTCATTGTTTTTAACTGGTTCATTTATTGGCTTATCAAAGGGTAAAGTATTTTCTACAACATCTGAACTAATTTCTTCCTCATTCGGGGGATTAAATCCAGTTGCCACTAAAGTTACCATTATCTCATCATGTAAATCTTCATTATAAACTACACCATGTATCAAATCTGCATCTCCTCCAGCAGCTTGCTCAACTATTGAAACAGCTTCGGAAATCTCAATCATCGTCATAGACTTTCCACCTGTTATATTAACGAGTAAGCCCTGTGCTCCATGGATAGAAATCCCATCTAATAATGGTGAATTTAATGCGTTTTGAGTAGCTTCAGTAGCTCTATGCTCGCCACTTGCTAATCCAATTCCCATTAAAGCATCTCCCATATTGGACATAATTGCTTTTACATCTGCGAAATCAACATTTACAACACCATGACAAGATATAATATCAGATATCCCACGTGTTGCATCATATAATACCTCATCTACTTTCAAGAAGGCTTCAGTAAATGATGTATTATTATCTATAATTTCCAATAATCTTTGGTTTGGAATAACTATCAAAGCATCAACATGACTTTTCAATGCTTTCAACCATTGCTCAGCAATTACATTACGTTTTCTTCCTTCAAACTTGAATGGTTTAGTAACAATCGCAACTACAAGCATACCCATTTCTTTTGCAACCTTCGCTACAATAGGTGCTCCACCTGTTCCTGTACCACCACCCATTCCGCAAGTAATAAACAACATGTCCGCACCTTTTAAGGCATCTTTGACTGCATCCTCACTTGCTTCCATGGAAGACTTTCCTATTTCTGGATTAGCTCCCGCTCCTAATCCACGTGTTGCTTCTTTTCCTAATTGTATCTTTATCGAAGCTAAATTATGGTCTAACGCTTGTTTATCTGTATTACAAGCGATAAAATCGACTCCACTTAAGCCTTTCTTTACCATATTGTTGATTGCATTTCCACCGCCGCCACCAACACCAATTACTTTGATGCAAGCTCCGTCAGTTGAGGTAGTATCTAAACCTATCATAATTATGTCCCGGTTATATGAAAATTTAGTTTATAATTCTTCTATGAATTTTTTGAACCTGGCACCTATAGCAACTTTACTCTTAGGCTTCTTGTTCTTCTCTTTTTGCTGTTTTGAAGCATTTTTTTCATCAGTTGCTTCTTCTGACTTAATTTCTTCTTCCGCTGTTTCTAATTCTTCTTCTAAGTCTTTAGTTCCGATATTATTATTAAGTGCATATATCGCCAAACCCACTCCTGTCGAAAATATCGGTGATTCGACCTCTGGTGCTAATCCAGAAATTGAAATCCCTGTGGGAATACCAATCTTTACATCCATATTAAATACTCTGCGTGCTAATTCTTCAGTACCATTAAGCAAAGTTGTACCACCAGTTATTATAACACCAGCTCCCAACCTATCTGCAAAACCAGAACGTTTAATCTCTGCTAAAGCAAACTCAAATAACTCTTCCATCCTCGGTTGTATTATCTGACACAAATAAGACTTATTAGTCTCAATCGGTTTTCTACCATTTATGCCAGGTATCATAAATACATCATCTCGCATAATCGAATCTAAAAAAGTATGTCCATACTCTCGCTTTACATCCTCTGCTTTCTGATAATTTATACTTAATACTGTACTAATATCTTTTGTTACATGTCGCCCAGCCAGTCCAAATACAGAACTAAATCTAATAATATTTTCTTCAAAAATTGCAACATCAGTTGTTCCACCACCTATATCTACAATTGCCACACCAACTTCCTGCTCCTCTTCACTAAGCAAAGCCAAACTCGAAGCAATCGGCTCTAAAACTATATCTTTAACTTTTAAACCACATCTTTCAACGCAAAGATGTATATTCTGAATAGCAGTTTTAAGTCCTGTGATGATATGTACATTTGCTTCCATCCTTACACCACTCATTCCAATAGGGTCAATTATTCCATCTTGTCCATCGATTATAAAATCTTGTGGCATTACATGAATAATTTTTCTCTCTGCAGGTATAGCTACATGGCTTGCTTCATTTAATAACCTATCAACATCTGACTGAGTAATCTCGTGAGTATCACTCGAAATTCCAACTATTCCGCGTGTCTGAAATGATTCGATATGGTCACCAGCAATCCCAACTACTACTTCTTCGACTTTTACACCTGACTGCTGTTCAGCCTGTTCAATAACCCTTTTTATTGTGTTTGAAGTTTTTTCAATATTAACTACTACACCCCGACTAAGACCAGTGCTGTCTGCCTTTCCTATTCCCAATATGTCAAGTTTATTCGTATTATTATCTCTTGATGCAACCAAAGCACAAATCTTGCTCGTGCCTAAGTCCAAGCCTACTGCGAATTTATTTCTATTAACCTCAGACATCTTTGCCCTTTATTTAATTTATACTTTAAGTTGATTTGACTATTACTTTATTAAGCCAAGTTATATCGATATATTCAATACTACTTATTTGAGTTCGTAAAAGTTTAGTTTCCCAAAAAACCAAAAGCTTTTCTAACTTTTTATTAATATTTTCAATCCGACCAAACTTAATATTTAACCCATCATTTGTAACCAACGATATCAAATTATCATTTTTCAAATGAATCTCAGAAATTAATAATTTCAAAATTCCACTTTCTTCATCATTAATCATCTTTATCAATTCAACCAATGACTTTTGTAATCCTATATCCTCAGTATTACCATAAAAAAGAGGCAAATCAGTATAAACTTCAAACACCCTATACGGAAGAATCTTAAATTCTTCATCTATATATAAAATGTCTCCCCTTTTTTCCAAGTACGCTATCGGAACCCTTTCTTCTACCTTGACCCTGACTAATTTATTCGTTTGAAAACTCGCCGAAATCTGTTTAATATAAGGATTTTTAATAATTGCGTTTTCTATATCCTCTAGGACTATACTGCTCTTTTCCTGACCTATAATACTGTCTTTCAAGTAAAACAATATTTCATTTTCTTTCAAATAATTATTACCGACCATTTCCAACTCGTTGATTATCTGCGTCCTATCCCACTCTGACGAATAATTTATCAGAAGAGAAATCGCTATCAACAACCCGGAAAGAATAAGTAATAATTTAACTTTATTAATTCTTATCAAATGAAAATAAGACATAATAAAATACTAAACTATCAAGCAATTAGACCTATCAGTCTAATCATTCAATAACTTACCCTTAACTTTATTTATTTTATAAAAGGAGAAATGCTTTGGCAAGAATTTATCCTTATGCTGCTTTTGTCGTATGACTTAATGACAAATGTACAAGACTTTACAATAATTTGCAAGTTTTATTTTAAAAAATTAAAAAAAATTTTATAAAAATACTTCACATAAGTAAACAATCTAAGTATGTGAAATTTAAGTAAACAATATAAGATGTTGAAAATTAAAGTTTATAGCAAAAATAATATTTCCACTAATAAAACTCTCAATCAAATTTCAAATGTTAAAAAAAATAAATAAACTAACCCAAATAATTAACTATCATATTTATCAATATGATAAATATCTAATTAAAAAAAACTTAGAGAAAAAACATAAAACTATAATTATTTCCTTGCTTTTTAAAAAGAAACTATTTAATTTTGTATTCATTCTTGCTACAAGAACTGAAATACCAAAGGAAGATTCGCATAATTGGTATTGCAGCAGTCTTGAAAACTGCCGGGCTCACGCCTATGGGGGTTCGAGTCCCTCATCTTCCGCCATTAAGAAGCACAAAGCCTTAAGAACATTGATTCTTGAGGCTTTTTCTTTATGACTATTTTATTTGTTTTAATGTATATAACTTTAAATTCTATACAACAACTAATATAACATCTAAGTTTCTCTATTTTAATTATCTCTTGTAAAATTCCAATCCAATTTATTCATTCGTTCTTGTATCAACTCCATACTGCCAATAATCTTATCATCATCTGGCAATTCACCAAATACCATAGCTCTGAAATCCGAATTATATGTTACCGTCAAATTTGACCATAGTTCTTTAAATTGACCTTTAAAGATCATGCTTTCTTTTGGGTGGTTGTTAAGCCAATCATTTTGATTCTTAAAACTTTCTTTATCATCTCTTGCTACTTCATACATCATCACTTCAAAATCCTGAGAGTTGAAAAATGTGATAATATCTGAACCTTTCATCAGCATATTTAAGTCATAAAAGTGTCGTATTTTCTTTTTAACTCTTGAGTTGGATTTATAGAATACGAGAATCTAACCAAACTCATTATCTTTTCGCAGAAAGTTCGCCTTGGGTCAAGAACACTTATTTCAAATGGTTCAAGATTATATTCATATAAAATATTATTTTTATCAGCTTCATAAATGTACGTATTTATCTTATTATTTACATTCGGCTCGTGATAACCTAAACTAGAAGTCTCTACTATTAATTTATCTTTAGCTTGACCAAAGTTACCAGAAAATATTTGTGGGTATGAATGAACCGTAGTTCTTATTTTCCTTTCTTACGAGTAATTCCTTCAATATTGATTTCAGGTAATAATTCAGAAATTAGCTTATCAACGGCTTTAATTTTCTTCTTTAAAATATTATCATTATCTCTTTTGTTCTTTACAATTATCAAATCTATGTCTTCAGAAAATCTCTCAATTGTATCGAAACATTTTGATAATGATGTACCACCTTTGAAAATAAGACTATCTCCAATAGATGAATTGAAAATATGATAAAGTACATATACAATCCAATAATCCTTCTCAATATAAATAGGCTGAATTCCCTTTTGCAGTGCTGTAATTCTAACCGCTTCTTCAAATAGTTTTTTATCTTCGTGTAACTTCATTCAAAATTCCAATTTTTACTCTTAGGTAAAATTTCGGTTATTGCAGACAACTCGTATTTTGTGATTGGGTTAAGTGATTCCAAAAGTAGTTGTAAATTGTCTGTACGCTTTAGTTCCTCTAACAATGTTCCCAATAATGCTCTAGTAGCAGGTGGATACTTTAGAGATAATCTAACTATAGTCTTTTCTTCACTTTTTGATAAATCATTAATTATACTCAATAATCTAGTACATATTACTTTTAGTGAAGAGTCTGGTATTTTCTTTATATAACGAATTGAATCTAATATTTGGAACAGAAGTATGTTTGTCTTAGTAATAGTATTCTTCTGCCTAATAAATGAAATATTATAATTACCTCTTTTCATAGAAGGTCTCGTATCATTCTTAGCAACTTGTATTATATTACTCACCTGATTAGTAAGACCAAGTTCATTATAAACACTATACCCAGTTAGATAACCAATAGTTTTACCATCTTTACTCAACAAGTCTTTAACTACTTGGTAATTGCTTGGTTGAAGTTCACCTAGCTTACTTATCTCAGGTTTATAATACCTGCCTTTAGACAACTTTCTGATTTTTCCATTAGTTACCATTCTATTAAGAGCTTTTATTATGGCTTCTTTATTATTTACCTTGGCAATAAAATCCTCATAGGTGAAGACTATACCCTTTTCTATTCGGTCAATAGTAACTCTAAGAATATCCGTTATGTTAGTTCTATTCTTCATATTGCAAATATAATAAAAAATGTCCAGTTTATTAAATAAAAAACTGGACATTATATTATTACCTTAAACTTTTTTTATAATTTTCACCCAGCCCCAAATACCTCCAAAGACATCTCCTCAGCACTCAAAAACTTACTAATATCCAACCCCAAATCAACACCTAACTCATCAAAATAATAAAGCAAATTCTCCGTAGCCATATTCCCAGTCAAATCATCTTTTGCCATTGGACATCCTCCATAACCACGAATAGCACCATCAAATCTAAGACAACCATTATTATAAGCTGCCTCAACCTTCTCCCTCCAACTATCAGCTGTACTATGAAAATGTCCTCCAAATTCAATCTCACTAAACTCAGGTACTAAATGTGAGAATAAATAAGAAATAGAATCCGGCTGGGCAACTCCAATAGTGTCTGACAACTGAATAATCCTAATACCCATCTCGCTCAGTTTATTCACCCACCGAATAGCAATATCTGAACTCCACTCATCACCATAAGGATTACCAAAACCCATGGATATATATGCAACCATTTCCTTATTATTCTTGATACACAAATTCTGAATTTCTTCAACCCTCACAAGGGATTCCTCAATCGAAGAATTAGTATTCCGCTGCTGAAAAGTCTCAGATATCGAAAATGGAAATCCTAAATAACTAATTTCTTTATACTTAGCAGCCTCCTCAGCTCCACGTCTATTTGCAACAATGGCAAGCAATTTAGACTTACTTCCTTTAATATCTAATCTTGATAAAACCTCAGAAGTATCTCGCAACTGTGGAATAGCTTTTGGAGACACAAAAGAACCAAAATCTATAGTATCAAAACCCACCTTCAAAAGTTGATTTATATATTTTATTTTTACATCAGTAGGTATAAAATTTTTCAAACCCTGCATTGCATCTCTCGGACATTCTATTATTTTAACTTCCATTTTACTTTTTTATTATTATATTTACTATTAATTATTTGCAAATTAAGAAATTTATATGAAAAAAATATTTGTATTCGGTGCATATTCCGCACTCGCTTTCGAAACTTTAAAACACTTCAACCAAGACAAAACGAAACTTTACCTCTGTGGCTCAACTCTCAGTAAATTAGAAACTATAAAAGCAGACCTCTTAGCCCGCACTCCAAACTTAGAAATTTTCCTCAAAGAAGCAAATGCACTTGAATTCGAAAATCATACAAAAATCTTTACAGATGCTGCTTACCAAATGAAAGGTATTGACCTTGTGTTTATAGCACACGGAACACTCCCAGACCAAGAGCAAACACAATATTCAGTTGAGCAAACTCTTCACCACTTTAATATAAACTGTAATTCCGTAATCTCACTTTCTACGCTTGCCGCAAATTATATGGAACAACAAGGTTTTGGTACAATCGCAGTGATTAGCTCCGTCGCAGGAGACAGAGGCAGACAATCAAATTACATATACGGCTCTGCAAAAGGTGCTGTATCGCTTTTCCTCCAAGGACTCCGGAACCGAATGTACTCAAAAAATGTAGATGTAATCACACTAAAACCAGGTATGGTTTCTACACCAATGACAGCACACATGCCCAAAGGGGCTTTATTTGCTGACCCTAAAAAAGTCGGAAAACTAATTTACAAATCAATAAAAGCCAAAAAAGATGTTTCGTATATACCAGGCTTCTGGAGATTAATAATGTTCATTATCCGCTCTATTCCCGAATCTATTTTTAAAAAATTGAGTTTATAATTAATTATTCCCAATAGTTAATTAAATTTGCATTCTATTTATTTACACACAATCTGACATTTGATGAGCGATAACGTTAAAAAATTATTACAAATTGTTGTAGGACTAATTTTCCTAATCACTGCTTCATACTTTACTTTGCAAGGTATTGATTTCGTTGCTCTCAAACAAGCAATGCTCAATGCCGATTATACTTATATTTTCCTACCTATCCCTATCATTTTACTTTCACACTATATGCGTGCATTCCGTTGGAACACCATGCTCAAACCCATAGTAAAAGATGCAAAAGTTTGGGACCTGTTCTCGTCTGTTATGATAGGCTACGCTGCTAATAATATTATTACTCGCTCTGGGGAATTCCTCCGACCATATATAATAAGTAAAAAAGAAAATATTTCATACTCCTCAACCCTCGCAACTATTCTCCTAGAGAGAGTAATAGACGTAATTACGCTCGTACTGCTTTTCGGACTTACTTTTGTACTTCTCGGCGACCAAATTCTAAATATATTACCAAAAAATGATGCTGGCGAATCATATTTGGACCCAAATTCACTACTAACAATAATTGGTTTATTAGTAGTAATAGCACTCTTAAACCTCTATCCACCTTTTATCAACTGGATATTAAAAATAACAGTAAAACCACTATCAATAAAACTGTATGAGAAATTGCTCGGAATAGTTGATAGATTTAAAAAAGGTTTCGCCATTGTAAAAGAACCAAAAATGTATATCAAACTCTCCATCGAGTCTGCTATAATTTGGTTCTTATATGCACTACCAATGTTCATAATGTTCTACGCTTTCGATTTCCAAGCAGAATTCAACTTAGGAATGAAAGATGCAATGATGATTGTCATTGTAGCTGGCATAGCAGTAACTATTGCCCCAGTACCCGGTGCAGTCGGTGTTTACCATCTCGCAGTTTCTATAGCAATGGTGAATCTTTATGAAGGACTGAATAGGGAAGAGGCGCTAGCTTATGCTACTGTTGTTCATGCTCTTAACTACATTCTACAGCTTATCGTAGGCGGTCTGTTTTTCTTCAAAGAAAACATCAAATCAATTAAGCCAAAACAAGAATTAGAAACAACTCCTTGAACTCTTTGCAAAAATCAATTTGACCAATAATAATTTGACCAAATGTATAATTACGACTTATATGAACTCGCCAAGCCAAATGGAGGTAAATATAAAGTTAATTCCACCGAAGAAGCATACCTATTCTGTCAAAAACTAACCAACTCCCACTACGAAAACTTCCCAGTAGCAAGCATACTTATCCCCAAAAACAAGAGGAAATTTATATATGCTGTATATTCATTCGCTCGAATTGCTGATGATATTGCAGATGAACTACAAGGCAAAACAGAAAAACTGAACTTATTGGCTCAATTTAAAAGTAATCTCTCAAAAAATAATTTATCAAACCCCATTTTTCTCGCTTTGGAAAACACTATCACATCATTAAATTTAAGCTCAGATAATTTTTATAAATTATTAGAAGCATTTCATTTAGACATAAACTTTAAAAGACCAGACACATGGGAAGATATATTACATTATTGCTCTAAATCAGCAAACCCTGTCGGCAGAATTATACTCGAAATATTCGGCATAAAAAAACCTGAGTTATTAAATTATAGTGATTCAATATGCACAGCCTTACAACTTACAAATTTTTGGCAAGACATTTCAATAGACAAAACTAAAAATAGAAGCTATATCCCAAAATCACTGTTCAAAAGCTATAATACAGTAAATATTTACAATCTAAACACACAGCAGAAAAATGAAATACTAAACCAAATTACTGACTATGCCCAAGAATTATTCCAACAAGGTAAAAGCTTAATTCCACACTTAAAGCCGTACAGACTAAAACTCGAAATTGCAATCACACTTAATGCAGGCATCTTAACATTAAAAAAAATTAAGCAACTAAATAATAATATTTTGGAAATAAGACCAAAACTTTATAAATTGGACTACATGTCAATAATCATAAAAAGTATTTTCTGAATTTAAGCCATTCAAACCTTGCAATCATTAACACAAATACAATTAGCAGAATACGAAAAAGCAGAAATTCCAAAAGTCGAATCTTCAAACTTTCTTTATTCATTCTCATTTCTCCCAAAAGAAGAGCGAAGTGCAATTAATTCAGTTTACGCTTTTTTTAGCTATATCGATGACATTGTAGATACTAATCCCGATAAAAGCAAAGAAATTATCCAAAAAAAAATGAAAAGACTTGCATGGTGGGAAAAAGAAATTGACAAAATCTATAACTCAAAACAACAAAATCACTTTCTCAACCCATTCGTAAAATCCATAGAAAGATTTGCAATCCCGAAACAATACTTTCTAACTTTAATCAATGGTTGCCGAACTGACCTAATAAAAAACTCCTATCAAACATTTGACGAACTAAAATCATATTGCTATTCAGTTGCCAGCATCGTAGGCTTAACCTGCATAGAAATCTTCGGCTATAAATACGAAGAAACAAAAAACTATGCAATCAACCTTGGCTACGCACTTCAACTCACGAACATCATTCGCGACGTAAAAATAGATAAAGATAGAGGTTTTATTTACCTCCCAAAAGAAGATTTAGAAAAATTTAATTACACCGAAAATGACTTAATAAATGAAGTGTATAACGACAATTTCCGCTCGCTTATGCGTTTCCAAGTCCAAAGAGCTAGAGAATTTTATCACTTAGCAAGGACTTCTTTGCGACCAGATGAAAAAAGCAGACTTCTTGCAGCAGAAATAATGGATTCTATTTACTTCCGATTATTAGAAAAAATAGAACTAAATGACTATAATATATTCGATAAAAAAATTAAAGTATCGACATCTCACAAATTAATGATAGCCTTACGGCATTGGCTTCATAATAAACTTTTCGTAAATAGAATAAAAAATTAACAAATTCTTTGCAACTTTTATACCTATTCAAGTGTCATATATATACAGCGACATACATAAATAGAAATTCTTTTAGAAAAATTGCCAATAGAATTGTAAATTTGTAAAATATTACCAACCTAAAAAAAAGATTAATAGGTCAATTAAATATGGAAATCAAATTTAACCAAGAAGAATTAGAACAAGTAGAATACCACAAAAGTAAATATCCTACTACTCAATCCGCAATTATGCCAGTCCTTTGGATGGCTCAAAAAAAATTCGGCTGGCTTTCTAAAGAAGTTATGGAATACGTCGGAGACTTACTCGACCTCCCATATTCTCACGTATATGGAGTAGCAACTTTCTACACAATGTATTTCAAAAAACCTATGGGCAAAAATCACGTTCAAGTTTGTACAAACGTGTCATGTATGCTCAGAAAAGGCGATGAAATATTTGACCATGTTTCCGAAAAACTTGGGATCTCACACAATGAAGCAACTGAAGACCAAAACTTCTCATTAGAAGAAGTAGAGTGTATGGGAGCATGTGGCGGGGCACCGATGATTGCAATTAATGAAGAATTTTTTGAAAATGTCGATATAAACCAAGTAAACAGTTTACTCGATAAATTAAATAATGAAAAATAAAAAATACATATCATCACTTTTCACATGGAAATTTCTCTACTTCGTAGCGTTTGTCCACTTAATTGATATTGCTATGGGCGGTCAATTGACAGCCTATTTCCAACTAACACCTAACAGCTTCCTCAACGATGCAGAGTATTGGAGAATTATCTCATACCCATTCGCTCAAGGGAACATAGCATCATTATTATTATTTTTTCTTACTTTAACCTTTTTCGGACCAAAAGTAGAATTAAACCTTGAAATTATTAACTATGCTATATTGTTGATATTTACGACACTATTAGCGGGTGCATTAAACTGCCTATTTTTCTTTTTTTCAGACTTCTCATTCCAAGGAATGGACGTAGTTTCATTCTTTACAATGGCTATTTTCCTATTTCTGAACCCACGTATAAAAATTCAACTCTTTAATATTACACAGATTTCTGGTTACTTACTTGCTAGTATTTTTGTTCTGATTTGGTTCGGAACAAATATTTTAGAGGGATTCCAATTTGAAAACTATGCACTACTTTCACTTGTTAGCTCACCCCTTATTGCAACAAGCCTTGCAGGACTTATTGCCTTAGTCCTAAGGCTTAGATTACCGCTTATTCACAAATCAAATCTTCAACTATTAAACGAAGAGTTATTAAAAGAAGAAAATAGAAACCAACAAAATGAAGAAGATAATTTAGATTTAGCTCTTATTACAAACCAAATAAGAAAAAATGCAGAAAAAAAATTCGATGAGACTCTTCAATTAACTACAGACCCTAAAGTAAATGAAGACCGTATGAACCAAATCCTTGACAAAATTATAGAAAAAGGAAAAGACTCTCTTTCTACAAGTGAAAAAAACTTTATGAAAGAATACTCAGAAAAACTATAACCCTCTGATTGAAATCAATTGAATAAATTTCCAAAGTCCAAAAAAGCTCAAAAAGAAAGAATTCAAAAAATTATTGATATTCTTAAAACTCAGTACCCAGATATTAAAATTCAATTAGACCACTCTAATAATTTTGAATTACTAATTGCAGTCATGCTCTCCGCTCAATGTACCGACGCACGAGTCAATATAGTTACTAAGTCTCTTTTCCAACAATATAAAACACCACAAGACTTTGTTGATGCCCCAATAGAAGATATAGAAAAGGCCATATTCTCTACAGGATTTTATAAAGCCAAATCAAATAACATAAAAAAGGCATGCTTTTTGCTTGTTGATAAGTTCAATAGCGAAGTTCCGAGCAATATGAAAGACTTAACTTCATTACCCGGTGTAGGTAGAAAAACTGCCAATGTCCTTCTCAGTCATAAATTCAATACACCAGGCATAGTAGTTGATACACATGTTACGCGGATTTCTAACAGGCTCGGATTTGTTAATACAAAAGATGCAGTCAAAATCGAATTCAAATTGATGGAAATCATCAATAAAAACGAATGGGTCGATTATACTCATTATCTTATTTATCTCGGAAGAGAAATTTGTACTGCCAGAAAAGCAAAATGTTCACAATGCCGCCTAACTTCGCTTTGCCCTAGCGCATACATCTAAATCATTATTTGTTCCGGAGTTAAATAATATGGCACACGCAATCCACTTAGCAGAGATTGATAAAGAATTTATCAAATCCTCCGGCGATAAATTAATTTATTCTAAAGACAGAAAAGCTGATACCATCTCACTTGTCAAAGAAATTAATAAATTACATTTCAACGACAATGAAGCAGATACCAATTACCACAATAAAATCCTTATCGTTAAGCAAATAAATAATTATATTTGTGAATACTATTCTCAAAAAACTAAAAATATTGAAGATATAGTAAATCATCCATGTATTGACTCTATCAATACTATGTTTAATATAATTAATACCATTTATTTCGGTAAAGGCTAACTATAATCTATGTCCACTCTAATTTTTAACCAAGCTTTCTCATTAGATACTCGCCCTAAAAACTCTAATGAGCTAAAAAACTATGCTATAAATAATAATACTCCTAATGATTTTATCCTAATCCTCCCAACAGGAAAACAAAAAAGGTACTTTTCCTTTAATTTCATACGCTCATACTTCGAGAAACACAAAAAACCAATCTCGAAATTAAAAGTTTTCACTTTTGACGAATTTGCTGAATATATTTTTAAAAATTCATTTCCTAACCTAAACTATAAGATAATCTCACAAAATTATCAATACTCTATTATAGAAGAAATTCTAAAAGAATATACATTCAATTTCTATAAATCAGAAATTATTAACCCATCAGTGATTAGAAAAATTACTAATACCATCCTTTCACTCAAATCCGAAGGTTTTACTTCTTCAGAACTCAACGATGAACTCAAAAATACACAGAAAAAAACTGATACTTCACATTCAGAAATAACTGATGTAAATAAATATCAAGATATTATAGATATATTTGGATATTATGAAACATACATAAAAAATGAAATATATGACAAATTTAAAATACTTGCTGAAGTAACCAACTCACTTCAAGATTCAAAATCATTTCAAGACTTTATCCCTGAAAATACAATTATTCTATTCGATGGGTTTAATCAATTCAAATCTCTAGAAATTAATTTTCTTAAAACTTTTTCCACATTAAAATATCCAACACTAATTAATTTTAATAATATTGAGTCAAACAAATCACTTTCGCATAATATCAATATCACAAAAGATAAATTATTTGACCATAAATTTAATATATATTCAGATTATCAAAACTCAACTAACTCTATATTAAACCATTTCAAAAAAAATCTATTCAACCCAGATTTTACAGATAATAAAATTGATTTATCAGAATTAATCACTATAGTTGAGGTAAACAACAAACACGAAGAAGTAGCACGGATAGCGAAGCTAATAAAATACTTAGTTCTGGGTGAAAACCAACAATATGCACCTAGCGATATAATTATCTCTACCCGCACTCCTGAAAGTTACAGCGAATCCTTTCGAGAAATCTTCGAAAAAGAAGGAATCCCAATAAACATAAGCGAAAGATATAATCTCTCCAATTCAAATATAATTATATTATTACTCAACCTCATTGAACTTTTTTCATTTAGTTTTAACTCCAAGCTATTTATAAAAGTTTTAACAAATCCCATATTCAAAAAATCTGAATTACTTAATAACATAGACACACAAAATATAATCTTTTCGATTCAAAATTTGAAATCCAGAAATATTTATACTATTGAAAGGCTCATTAAAAGAATTAAAAATGAAAGTAATAATATTCAGAAAATATTAAAGAATAACATTCTCGACCAAAATGAAATAAATAAATTTAACAAGCTATCAGACAATTACAACAAAGCAATCAAAGATATAAATAAGTTTTATAAACTAATAGAACAACCAAATCAATTTCTTAATGCAAAAATCTTTACAACCTATATTAACAATATCATCGACAAATTTAAGCTTTTATACCTAATCAGACACAAAGAAACAGACAATCAAAAATATGATAAATATATAGAAAAAGACACAAGAGCCATAAGAGAATTTCTCAATGTCCTCGATGAATATCAGTATATACAAGATAAAATTTCAAAAAATAGACAATTTGATATTCAAGACCACTTCAAAAAATTCAAATCAATAATCTCTGAAACTAAATACCAAATCCGTGAATTATTCGAATACGGAGTAACCTTCACCTCAATAGAACAAACCAGAGGTATTGACAAAAAAGTATCTATTCTTTGCGGAGCTACACAAAGCGAAATGCCATTAAAATTCAAAACAGATAAATTTCTTGGGAAAGAATTACCTTCATCAGAAGAAATCCATAATTCCGCAGAAAAATATCTTTTTTTCTTATTTCTTATAAATGGCTCCGAATATTACGAAAGTGAAATAAAATCGAAACAAATTTTCATTTTTTATCCAAACTCCTCCGATGGGAATAAAATTATTAAATCTTCATTTATAGATAATCTCAACAATATAGCAATAACTACTCAACTCGATAAAGCAAATTCATATTGGTTCAATTTAATTACAAATAATGAAGAAATCATTTCACTTGCAGCCGCAAATAAACTAATTCCTAACTCAGATTTCCAAACATCTACTATCAAACAAAAAGAATTATTAAAAAATCAAAAAACAGGAATTCTCACAGATAACTTCCTTTCTAACGATGCTAAAAACTATTTAAATGCACTAAAAGAAAATAAATTCTCAACTTCCAAATTTGATAGATATGTAAAACAGCCCTACGAATATTTCACAAACTATATACTAAAGCTCAACCAATCAGAACAAATCGAGGAAGACCTAAACCCGCTCGAAAAAGGTAATCTGCTTCATAAAATCATGTATTCCTTTTTTACAACACTTCAAATCGAACAAAAACCAATTCAACTTGGGAAGCCAATTAATACAGACTTAACTCAAATTCTACCAGTAACACTAGACCCATCAAAAGAAGAAAAATATTTAACACTTCTTCGAGATATTTCAAATCAAGAAATACTTGCATACAAAAGAGAAAACCCATTAGTAGAACTCGATATAGATAAACTAACCGGTAAAAATTCTATTATTTCAAATATCTTAAAACTCGAACTCGAAAGAATAAAATTATTTGGCTTCAAACCTGCATTATTCGAATTTGAATTTGGCTTGAAATCCAACTCACCAATAGAATCTATCGAATTAGAAAATGGAATAAAAATCAATGGAAAAATAGACCGAATAGACATAAAAGAAAACAATGGTCAGCTCGAATTTCTTCTAATAGATTATAAGCTAAATCTAAATAAGGGTATGACTGAAAGCTCCATAATAAAAGGGGAATCATTCCAATTTCCAATTTATTCTATGGTAATTAAAAAAATATTCTCAGATTATTATCAAATAGAATCAGATATTATCTCAGCAATTTATTATTCATTCAATCCGAGTATTAATTCCAAAGGTAAAAGCTCCTACATGAACTTTTTAATGTCAAGTCCACTTTATTTTGACAAGGAATTCTTTAAAACAAATGCCGGGTTTAATTGCTCAGGCAAACTAACAGCAAAAGAACTAGAAGAGGACACATTAGAACACAGCACAGATATATTAAATAGAATTACAAGCGGACAATTCCCATATAATCCGCCGGCTTATAAACCCAAAGAATACCTTTCGGAAAAAGAATTAAAATATTTCATAAGATAAATATTCGCAATATAAACAATGTAACTGTATATAAAACATGAGGATATAAGTGAAGCGTAATATGATTAAATAAAAATACCCAAAAAAAATAAAAAAATAACTTGCATATTAAATTTCAATCTGTTATATTGCAACCTCATAGCACACCTCCAATTAGCCGGTAAGAGACTTAGGTCCTTGCCGGTATTTTTTTGTCTAATTTTCTTCTAAAAATTCCTTAAATTTGAATTATAATAATTTATAAAGTATTTCCAAAAATTTATTAATAGTAAATTAAAAAATCAAAATCCCACAGAAAGTTAAACAATGAATAATCTAAAACAAAATATTGAAACCCTAATAAACGCCCCAAATGAATTCGACCAAAATGAAAAAAATCAATTGCTCGACCAATTTATTAATTCACTTGATAGCGGTCAAATAAGATGTGCCGAGAAAATTAATAATAATTGGGTTATAAATTCATGGGTAAAAGCTGGCATATTGGAAGTATTCAAAAACTCTAAAATGATAGATATGTCCAATCAAAATTATGGTTTTTTTGATAAAGATGCTATCCCAACAAAGTCAATGACACTCGACGATGGAATTAGAATAGTGCCTGGTGGCTCTTCAATTAGAAAAGGTGCTTTCGTCGCAAAAGGAGTAATTTGTATGCCTCCTATGTATATAAACATAGGAGCTTATGTAGATTCCGGCACTATGGTTGATTCTCATGCCTTAGTTGGTACTTGTGCTCAAGTTGGTAAAAATGTACATCTATCTGCGGCTTCTCAAATTGGCGGGGTATTAGAACCAGCCGGAGCTAGCCCAGTCATTGTAGAAGACAATGTAATGATTGGTGGAAACTGTGGAGTTTACGAAGGCGTAAGACTCCAAGAAAATGTTGTACTTGGCACTGGAGTAATCCTAAACGCCTCAACCAAAGTTTTCGACCTTGTTAATCAGACAGAATTAAAATCAAGCTCGGACAATCCCCTAATTATTCCAAAAGGGGCAGTAGTAGTTCCTGGCTCAAGAGCCATTAACACCGATTATGCAAAAGCAAATTCATTATCTATCGCAACCCCATTAATAATTAAATATAGAGATGATAAAACTGATGCCAAAACAGCCTTAGAAGACGCATTAAGATAAAATTTAAAAAGTTTTATAAATTTCAAAATAAACCACAAAAACACCTATGAGTAAAAATAAAAAAAATGTAGAAAAAGCAATTATTTATGTATCCGGCTCTAACTTCATAGCTGGTCTTATTTTCATAATACTTTACGCAAATGGTGGCAGTATTTGGTTTCTTCTTGCCGGTCTTCTAATGGGATTAGCCGCAATTGCATTCATATTCCTCGCAAAAAAATTCCAAAAGAAACTTAATGAAATTGACAATTCTAAGCCTACGACTAATGAAAACTAATATATTTAGATTTCAATAGTATTGAAATACAAAAAGCTACTTAATTGAAAGTAGCTTTTTTAATTTTAACTAATTTAAACAGATATTTACTCTTCACTGTCGTCTGCTTCATCGTCTTCCATTACTTCATAATCATCAGTTGCTGTATGGTCTTTCTCAATCATACCTTGTTGATTTTTCTTATACTCATCAAATTCTATTTCTTCAGTTTCTGCAAAATCTAACACAAAATCAATCACTTTCTTATTAAGAACACTCATAATGAAGTTCTCATTTGCTTTCATATCGCCTTTAATCTTCTCAAAGTCTCCGCCACTTCGCTCAACTTCTTTCTGTACAAGTGGGTCCAAATCAAAGTCTTCAACCTCGATGTTCTCATCTTTGATAATTTGTTCTCTAATCAATTCCCATTTAACCAAATTCTCAGCTTGCGGATAAAACTCGTTTTTCATCCCACTAAAATCTTGATTTTTAAATTCTTTCAAATGAGCAAACTGCTGAGTAAAATTATTTAACAATACATCAGCTGCATTGTCGATAAATGCTTCTGGTACGTCTATTTGATTGCTTTGTGTAATCTTCATTACTATTTGATTTTCTAATTCCGAGCGAGTTTGTTTATCCCAATGTTCTTGTAATTGAAACTGAACATCATCTTTAAAGTCTTCAGCAGTCTCAAATTTACCTTGAGTAAATTCTTTTACAAATTCATCAGTAAATTCCTTAGGAATTACCTTTTGTACATCAATGACTTCAACTTCATACTTATGAGAATGCTCACCATCATGCTCATCATGAGTAGCATCATGTTCTAATACATACTCAACCTTATCGCCAATCTTATGTTCTAATAAAGCATCTACTAAATTATTATCAATCTTTTCATCGGATAAATATAAGTGTTCTTCTTTGGCTTCTGCTCCTTCTTTGGGTTCGTTAGTTTCCGAATCCAATTCAACCATTTTGATACCAACTACATGAGACTCATCTCCAATAAAATCGGTATCCTCAAATTCACCTTGTGATTTTAATATTTCATTAATCTCTTTATCAGCTTCTTCTTCAGTTACCTCATGAACAGGTTCTTCTAATTTAAGTCCCTTATAATCATTTAATTGGAACTCTGGATAAACATCATATTCTATTACTATTATCTTATCCTCACCCTCGTTTCTCACATCTATCATCGCAGGTGACCCAACAACTTTGATTTCGCCTTCCTCTACTGCTTTGGCAAACTCTTGCTGCCCAGCTTCTTCTATTGCATCTTGCTCAATAGTTACAGCATAATGCTTCAAAATTAAGTTCTTTGGAACCTTGCCCTTACGAAAGCCAGCCAACTGTACATGAGGTCTTGCCTTATTTACAGCTTTATTCTTATATTGTTCAAATTCTTCTTGGCTTAAAGTGATCGTTACTTCATTTTTGCCATTCGAATTTATTGAGAATTTTTTTTCCAATGAAATACCCAGTATTTATATTGAAGGAAAATTATACAGTACGGACGGAGAGACTCGAACTCTCACGGGTCGCCCCACTAGATCCTAAATCTAGCGCGTCTACCAATTCCGCCACATCCGCATTCTTTTTGGTAGTTATTTTGCCTTTTACCTATTATATTCATCTAATAAATGAACTTTTTTAAATTCGGCTTAAAAACAAAGAACAAAGTTAAAGAATTTATCTTTATTTTTACAAAACTTTTTATACACTCTTAAATAAAAATTATGCAAAACTTCGATGTCATCATCATAGGTGGCGGTATTTCAGGTATTTCTGCCGCTATCGAGTTAATTAAAAGTAAAAAATCTGTATGCATCATCGAAGCCAACTCTAAACTTGGTGGAAGACTTAATTCAAAAGTAGATAAGAACTCAAACGATAATATTGACAACGGACAACATGTATTTATGGGTGTATATTATAATTTCTTTAACATACTATCGCAAATAGGAACTCATAAATATTTACACACACACAAAGGTCTCAATTTCCAAGTAAAAGACAAAAATTCAACCTACACACTTGATACTACCAAATACTTTGGCAAATTTAGCCTCCTTAGTGGAATACTAAATTACAATGTTCTAAACATAAAAGAAAAAATTAGCATTATCAGATTTCTTCTTAATATAAAAAATAATAATATTGATACTGACAATCTTACTTGCCAAGAACTATTTGCAATTTATCACCAAGATAGAAAAATTGCAAAATACCTCTGGAATCCCTTTATAGAAGCAACATTGAACACCCCACCAAATTTAGCATCAGCAAAAGTTTTTACAAATATTCTTAATCTAATTTTCTGGAAAAAAAATAATGCTTCTAATTTTATAATACCAACAATTGGTCTTTCAGAATTAATCGCTCCTGCTCAAGATTTTATAAAAAACAATGGGGGAGAGCTACTTCTGAATAATACACTAAAAGAAATTATATATAATTTATCTGATAACAATCAATCTGAGAATCAAACCAATGATTCGCCAATAGGAATTAAAACAATCAAAGGAGAAACTATTCATTCTAAAACTATTATTATTGCACTGCCACCACATAAACTAAAGAATATAAACCTTAATTTTGACAAAAATAACCCAATCGAAAAACTTAACCGTTTTGAATACTCACCAATAATATCCGCTTATGTCTGGCTAAATAAAAAGGTGTTAAATTACCCTATCTTACAACTAATCGACCATAATATCCAATGGATATTTGATAAATATTTCTATTCAAACCAAAAAGCAACCTACGCTGAACAACTACTCTCCATCTCAATATCTGCAAATAATGAGCTATTCCAAATCGGAAATAATGAACTAAAAAACATATTATCCGAAGAGCTAACTCAAATTTTCCCAACACTCGCAAATGAAAATATTATTCAAATAAAAATAATTAAAGAAAAAAAAGCAACATTCCTTTGTTCAAACAAAATTGAAAATCTCCGAACTCAATTAGGAAAGAACCATAAAGAAATTATATTCGCTGGAGATTGGGTTGAAAATAATCTACCAGCTACTATAGAAGGTGCCTGTATTAATGGTATAAATGCAGCAAACCTTGCACTAAAAAACTTATAATCAATTATTCTGAATAATCCCAAATCACACAAAAAGAAATGCCTTACCTTTTTTAATTTCTACCGAAAATCTATTACCCAAAGACCTATTCCTTGCCCCCTCACGAACTCCAAATTCTAAAACCTCCCCATTCAATTCCCATTTCAAACCATAAGTCTGTAATCTCACATTAAAAAATGGAATAATTGAAACTAATCTATTTACACCAGCTTCAAATTCAAATTTACCTTCTCTAAGCAAATAACCAAACCTACCATTATCAAATATTATCATATCAAGTAAACCAATGTACTTCTTGATTACACTAAAATTATTTAACACATGGTCTAATTCCCCTCCATTAATACCAAAAATTAAAATTTCTTTATATTCATTCTTGATACAATAAATCAATGCCTTCTCGAAATCATTAATCTCCTGCGAACCCTCATAGACTATCTCAATATTCTCACCCTCAAACTCATTCTTATAAGAATCCAAATCTCCAATGATTACATCAGGTACAACTCCCATTCTATACAAATAATTGGCAGCCCCATCAACTGCAATAAATTTTCTATTTCTATATAGGTTTAAACTATTCTCGTCAGGAATATCGCCATTCAATAAAATTACTGCATCAAATTTCTTTAATTTAATATTACGATTTATCAACATTGATTATCTTTGTAACTAAACGATTATTTATTTTCAATTTTCATTAAAACAACAAAAATAAATGTACGAATTATTACATAAACAATTATCCTCTGTTCTTGAAGGAGAAACAAATTTAATTACAAACGCATCAAACTTCTCTGCTTTTATTTTCAATAATATACCAAATATCAACTGGGCAGGATTTTATTTCCTCACATCAAACCAAGAACTTCTTCTGGGGCCATTCCAAGGTCAACCAGCCTGCGTTCGTATTAAAATAGGCAAAGGAGTCTGCGGTACAGCCTTTCAAAATAATGAAACAATCTTAGTAAATAATGTAAATGAATTTCCCGGACATATAGCCTGCGATTCCAATTCGAAATCAGAAATAGTAATACCGCTCAATAAAGATGACCAAATCTACGGAGTATTTGACATCGATTCTCCTATATACAATCGTTTCGACAATACTGACAAAAAAAACATAAAATTATTAGTTAAAAATTTCTTAATTTTAACTGATTTTTCAAAATTTAATAACATCTATCCAAACATAGAATTATAAAATACTTATTTCAAATATTGCTAACTACATTTGCCCTAAATTACAATCTGTCATCACAAATTGTAATTAATGAAATAATGCCAAATCCAAATACAAACGAACCTGAATGGATAGAGCTATATAACTATTCTGAAAACACCATAAAAATTGAAAATTACACTATCTCTGACCCAAAAAAATCTACAAACTTACCAACATTCAATTTCTATCCTAATCAATATATAATCTTATCTTCCGACACGCTATCCCTAAAAATACAAAGAATTATTCCAGGAAATGCAAGATTGTTCCAAATCAATCTCCCAACTCTCAATAATGACCAAGATATAATTAAACTATCGCAAAATAATTTAACTCTTGATAGTATAAATTATAATTTACCAAACCAATCAAAAGGTTTATCGCTCGAAAGAGTAAACCCAGAGCTGCCCTCAAACTTTAAAAATAATCTATTAATCTCAGTTCATCAATCAGGTGCCACACCAGGTTTAATCAATTCAAACTATAAAAATGCTTACGACATAGAACTAAGCTCAATAAATCAAATCGACAATAATCTTTTTTTTAAAATAAAAAACAACGGATTAAAACATATAGACGAATATAACTTTACATGCTTTGTTGATATAAACCAAGATAATCAAATTCAAAATAATGAAACTATTATCGACATATACGAAAAAAATATACCGCCTTATGACAGCGTAAACCTAATCTATAGCTTCGATATGGTAACCGATTTGCTCGAAATATTCGGTTCATTCCACCTTATCGCATTCTTAAGTACCGAAGGTGATGACAATTTCTCAAATGACACATCTTACTTCAATATTTATATTGCTCCTCCAAAAAAATCAATACTTATCAATGAAATTATGTTTGAAACAGATTCTAAACATGCAGAATACATCGAACTATATAATACTTCTGATTTTGATATTAACTTAAAAGATTGGCAAATAAAAGATAAATCTGCATTCGATAAAAGCGGAGCAAGTATTGATAATATATTTATCCTCAATAAAAAATCATACGCCATTATAGCTTGGGACAGCCTTCTTTTTGATAAATATGATGAGCTTCAAAACGAAAACTACGTCTTCATTACAAAAAATAAAATCACACTTAATAATACAAATGATGACCTCTATTTGATTGATGCCTCCAACACAATTTGCGACAATCTTTCCTACGATTATTCTTGGCACAATCCTTCAATTATTTCTACCAAAAATGTAAGCCTCGAAAAAGTAAACCCATTATCACCATCGGATAAAAAAGAAAATTGGACATCTTCCGCCGATAACAAAGGGGGAACACCTGCCAGAGAAAATAGTGTATTTAGAAATATAAATAAATTTTATACACTTAACGCAAAACCAAACCCATTCTCACCATTCAACAAAGGTACAAATTCAAAATGCCAAATCGAATACAATCTCCCTTTCCGGACAGCGTTAATCAACAGCAAAATGTTTACAACAGAAGGAATTGAAATCAAAAATATTGCATCAGCAAAATACTCAGCAAGCTCAGGCAAACTAATTTGGGACGGAACGAATAACAAAGGAGAATTTATGCAGCCTGGTCCATACATTTTTTATCTCGAAGCCATCAACTCAGAAAACGAAGAAGTATTTGTTAAAAAAATAGTTCTTATTATCGGAGAGAATTAATTTTAAATTAATGATCCCTCCATTATATTATATAATTGAGTATTTATATCAAAAATAATATGACATCTAAAAATTCAATAAATCATAAATTCATCGGCAATTGGAATCTTATTTCAATGTTTAGCCAAGCCGAAGATAAATCCAAAATATTTCCCAACTCAAACCAAGTAAATGGATTATTAATCTATACAAATGATGGAATTATTTCAGCACAACTTGGTAATGCAAATAGAATAAAATTTAAAAACCAAGACTTTCGTAAAGGAAATGATTTCGAAATTAACCAAGCATTTAATGGTTATATTTCATATTTTGGAAATTACTCTATTAACCATGAAAAAGAATATATAGTTCATGACATAAAAATGAGTTTGTTTCCAAACTGGATTAACACCAAAGTCAAAAGATATTACGAATTTGATGAGGACATTCTTACTCTTAAAGCAACACCAATCCTATATGACAATGTACTAAGAACTCCAACACTAATTTGGCAAAAAATCAGGTCTAAATAAAATATCACTTACTAAATTACTTAGTTTCAGGCAATAAATTTCTCAAAAACACTTCACCTTTCACAATCTTATATGCTAATTCCTCAATAGTATGTTCTCTCAAACCCCTTATCAAATCAGCTTTAACTCTTGTATATACATCATGAACCGGGCATGGTTCCGAATCTGTACACTTATCCATTCCAAAAAAACAACTCTCAAAAGTATCCTCACCGTCAATACTTAATATTATATCATAAATCCTTGCCTGCATCTGCTTTTCATTCAGAAAAAATCCACCACCCGGACCCTTCTTAGATTCTAATAACTTTTTTTTGGTTAATTGTTGTAATATCTTACCAGTATAGGGTTTAGGTAAATTCAAATCCGTTGCTATTAACTCAAGTCCCGGCTTAATTTCTTCAAAATTCTTAAAAGCAACAAAAATTACTGCTCTTATCCCATATTCGCATGCTTTAGATAACATAATTTTACCTTTTTTATTTTTACATACACAAATATAATAAATTATTATAAAAGATAAAATTATCTTTATTTATTATAAATTTTTTTTCATTTTTTTATTCCACACTTCCCATTAACTTCTATGCAAGTTTTGAAAACTCAATTGAGTGATATATCATTAGCTTTACTGAAAAATGCCTTATGTAAAGTCTAAATAAGTATTAATATTGGTGATAATATTACCACAAAAAAATACAACCTATCCTTTCCTCCTAAGTAATACTAACTTCAAAATAGAAATCAACAAAGTTAAAATACTTACCCATAATCCAGTATAAAATGAATTGCTCTCATATTTAAACTTCAAACTATGCTTACCCTTTTCCAATTCAACCCCACGAAGACAATAATTCGTCCTTAAAATCTTCGATATTTCATTATCGACATAAACATTCCACGCCGGATAGAATATCTCACTTAGAACAAATATCCCATTTTCTGAACTCTCTACTTCAAACTCAATCTCATTAGGTCCATAACTAACACAACGTACCGAATTTACCAAAGTAGAATCAATCAACTCAGGCATCTTTAATTTCAAATCTTCCTCAACGACAACTTCATTTCTATAATTAAATTTGCTATTCTTCATATATTGACTTATATCATCAGGATTCATTACCTTATGTTTATAAGCAAACCTTCCATGTGGCAAAGGATTCCCGCGCCTCACAAAACTCGGTCTCTTCGAAAACCTATCTATCTGTACTTCATACCTCAATGACAACATATCGTGTGTCTTCTTTACATTTTCGAGTGGTGGGACAACTTTCTCTAATATTAGTGGGTTGTAGCCCTCCACTAACATAATATCAGAAAATAAACCTTGATTTCTTTTCATTGCCATAAATGATGGATTATACATTCTCATATTAACACGAAATATATCATCAGGAGGTGTTATTTGAAAACTCTCCAAAGTTTGACTTGGCAACTTATAAATATCCTCAGGATTATTTTTTGATTGATTAAAAGAACCACCCTCTATTCTCAAATCTATAAATAAAACACATAAAAGCAAGAAACCAACTACCAATTCCTTCATCTTTCTAATATTGTATAAATAAATTAAAACTGAAGAAATCAGTATGATTATGAATTGTTTGCTCGCATTGCTGCTCACTACTTCACTTGCAAAACTTTCAACCCCCAATGCAGAGTTTAAGGCACCAGTAAAAATCAACAAATTAACAATAAATGGCAATAATAATATTGGCAATAATACCTTCAAATCAAGCTTATTCTTCAACCCATCAAAACCAAAACCAGCCAATATCGAAAACGCAAATATTACAAAAAATAAGATTCGTCCCGGGTTTCTAAAAGTTCCAAACATCGGTAAATTATAAAAAATATCAAACACAAACGAATGTGAACCCAAAGCAAACAAAGAGGCAAATACTATTACCACCAATAAAAATACTGTTTTCTTATTTTTTATACTAGTAACTATCCCCACCAATCCAAGCATGAGACAAGTTATACCAAAATAAAACGCAGTTTCCCAATAGTAATGCATCTTAAATCCATCATCAAACTGCAAATAAAAATTAGGTCTTACACCAGAATCACCACTTACAGTGCCAAATAATCCTGGTACAACAGATGTAAATGCCTGTTTCAGATACATAGAGCCTTCACTTGAAACCTCATAAGACTTCTCAGCTCTTTGCGATAGCTCTGCCAACTCCAACGACGGCAACAACTGTATCGAATATATCCCAGCCGCAATCAGCATAGGCAACAATCCACATAATATCGTTACAAATAAATTAGAATGACCTTCTTTAATTTTTACAACAAATTGCCAAATAAATACCAAAAGCAAGAAAAATGAAATATACAAAGTAGTCTGTGGATGACCAGATAACATTGTCATTCCCAATAACAAACCAGAATAAATCGCATATTTATATTTTCCTAAATTGATTGCTTTATAGAAAAACAGCACTATCAAAGGAAACCAAGCCAAATGATAAATCATCATAGGATGAATTACGTGGCAAACCATAAGTAACGAAAATGAATATGAAACAGCTCCAATCGCCGAACCCCAATTTGATATTTTCCAGCTCCTCGCAAAATAGAAAAATGAAAGCTGTGATATGAAAAAATGTAAGATTATTACAAACTGCAACACTGATATTGGCAATATATTATCATTTTTCACAAAAAACGTAAATATCCTATTCAAAGGATAGAAAAAACCCACTTGCAAATCAGCATAAAATGGCATCCCATTAAATAAATATGGACTCCAAAATGGTATTTCCCCAACTGCTGATACCTTAGCTGCATAATTCTGTGTAGGATATACATACTCAACTATATCCTCCCAAAAGAATGCCTCGCCCGATAAATTTCCCCAGAAAAATACACCAGTAGTTAATATAAATATCAAGTAAAAATACCAACGTTCTTTGAATTCATTTATAATTATTTTTTTCATAATTTTCTTGCTACTATTAATATTGATAAACCAAATGGAAATTTAACACTCGGTAAAAAAAACGATTCCGATGAAAATATCTTCGTAAACAAATTATTTAACAATGGTGATACTTCATCAACAGGAGATTGATTTTTACTCCCAATCAAACCATCTAAAGCACGCTTCATCACTGCCATCGGAAATAAAAAAGAATTAAAATAAGTTGAATATTTTATCTCAAAACCTGCATTACTTATTAGTTCTTTAAAACTCGTCTTCGTATATCGCCGTTTATGTTCATGAACGACATCATGATGACTCCATAACCATTGATAAGCAGGCACAGAAGCAATAAACCAACCCGATTTATCCAACAAACTATACACATCGCCTACAACTCCCTTGTCATCGTCAATATGCTCAATAACATCTAACATAAATGCCGCTTTTAAATCTCTTTCGCCTTTGTCAAATTCGGACAACAAACAATTATGCAACTCAGTCAAACCTCGTTTCTTACAGTAATCCAAAGCAATTGGAGACATATCAAGGCAACTTACATCAAACTTCTTATCTAATAACTGAGCAAATCCTCCAGTTCCACAACCTATATCTATTACTTGCTCACCGCCTTTTAAGTCAGTCAAACTATCAATTATTTTCAGCAAAATCTTATTTCTCGCCAAAAACCAAAAGTATTTCTCTTCTATCTCATAATTCGAATGGTAAACTATTTCTTGCATTATTTGTTTTTTTTATTATAATATCTTGCAATTTAACTTTACTCTTTAAATAATACAAGATTGGATTTATAAATAAATAACTTATTTTTGCACTTCGATTAATTATTTCTTATTCAAATGTTAAAAAAGAGAACAGAAAAAAGAACAAATAAAATCAAAAACGTACTCGCTAAACGATTCGATGAAGTTACTATTATCATGGAAAATATCCATGACCCACATAACCTATCTGCTGCTATTCGCTCCTGCGATGCCGTGGGTATGCTCGAAATTCATGCTATCTATCATGGCACACAAAAAATTCCTAAACTTGGTAGTAAAACCTCTGCTTCTGCTAAAAAATGGGTAAAGGTGAATTATTATTCTAACTTAGACGAATGTTATTCAGCAGTGAGAAGACAAGGAAAACAAATATTTACAACCCAAATGTCCACCAAATCCAAATCTCTCTATGATATGGATTTCACCACCCCATTAGCATTAGTATTCGGCAACGAACACTCAGGAGTTTCCGAAGAAGCCGTTAAAAAAGCCGATGGCAATTTCCTTATTCCACAAGTTGGAATGATACAATCTTTGAACATTTCCGTAGCAGTAGCCGTATCTGTTTATGAAGTTTTCCGCCAAAGAAATGAAAAAAAATTATTCGACAATTTACAATTAGAAAAACAACAATACGACCTTACACTAAAACAATGGCTCGAAAAATAAATATTATCACTATTGATTAGATATAAATATCATTAATGACATAAAACGAACATAAGTGTCATTATTAAAAAATGAAATATCATAACTCAAATAATTAAACAATTAAACAAAACATCGACGATTAGAACAATATAAATCAGAAATTAAAGACAAATATCACATGAAATTATATAACCTAAAATCCTTAATAATCTTAATCGCAGTACTAATTCTTTCATTCCCAAAACTAAATGCAGACATAAGCAAATGGTTCAAAGATGGATTAGAACTTTACCAAAATCGAAACTACAACGACGCAATTCTTAATATAAGAAAAGTCATAGAAAATGACCCACAAAACGCACAAGCATACTACTACATCGGCATGTGCTACCTCATGACTCAACAATTTGATGATGCAATTGATAATTTCACCACTTCTATCAAACTCGACTCTAAAAATCCAGATGCCTTTAACAATAGAGGAATTGCTAACGGATATGTTGGCAATCCAGACGCAGCTTTCGATGACTTTGATAGAGCCATCTTACTCGACCCAAACTTCTCCGAAGCATACCTCAATAGAGGAACAGCATTAATCGAAAAACAAGACTTCGAAAATGCAGAAAAAGACCTACTCAAATCAATTAAATACGACAAAAATAACCCATCAGCTTATTACCACATCGGTCGTATGAAAATAAGTAATGGCAATAGGGAAGAGGCTATCAAATATTATAAACTCGCTATCAAATACGGCATGAACGCCCCAGATGTTTATTTCGACTTAGGCAACGTATATTTCAGCAAAAAAAATTATAAATCCGCTATCAAAGAATATACAAACGCCATAAAACTTGACCCAAGATTTGACAAAGCTCTCAATAATAGAGCTATGGCCTATGACAATATCGGAAACCAAAAATTAGCTAAAAAAGATAGAGAGCGTATTAACGAAATCACAGGCGTTACATTTATAGATAAAGACAAAATCAAATACATAAAGATTTTCCCAGACAATAAAGCATTCAATTTAAAAATACCAAGCCATTGGCATAAAAAGAACTTCAACGATACCAATAGGGTCGAAATATTCATTAGCCCCTATGACTTAACTGAGAATAAACCCGTCCTAACATCTATTGATATCACCATGCAAACTGACCTTAAAAACAGATACGGCATTTCGGAATCCGGTGATATAATAAACTTCTGGCGGTCTTCAAACGAAATGAATTTCGAAGACTATGAAACAAATGAAATAAAAAAAATTAAAACCCTTTTCAAAGATGGATATGATATTAGAATATTCCACAGCGAAATACAAAGAAAACCAGGCGATATGGTG
>Ga0209692_10000534_pt1 | contig 83584 bp, 59 predicted proteins | sample tdDd472_FD_187129 | JGI IMG/M metagenome (GOLD analysis project Ga0209692, IMG submission 187129) | Marine sediment microbial communities from the Atlantic coast under amendment with organic carbon and nitrate - tdDd47.2 (SPAdes)... | ecosystem: Environmental > Aquatic > Marine > Coastal >...
TCCGCCGCCGGTCGGCCCGGTCGCGAAGCGGACGACGTCGGTCGCGAAGTCGCCGTCGACGTCCGTGACGACGCCGACGACCGGCTCGGTCGTCACGCCGATGAAGACCTGGACGAACTCGTCGGCTTTGTCGTCGCGAAAGAAGAAGTAGAAGTTTCGGTCCGGTCGCCCGTCGGCGTAGAGCGGCGTCGAGTGGGCGATGAAGTCCATCCGCCCGTCGTTGTCGTAGTCGCCGACCGACAGCCAGTTGTACGCGAGATCGCGTCCCTCGAACGCGATCTCGTCGCCGATCGCCACCGGGTCCTGGAACGTGCCGTCCCGGTTCGACAGAAAGAGGTCGATCGTGCCGACGTCGTTCTGCCGGATCAGAAACTCGGGGAAGGGGTCGCGGGGGTACGGGTCGGCGTCGTCGAGGATCTCGTCGCCGTCGGTGTCGGCGACGAGCGGGTCGCTGGTCACGCAGTCGTCGCCGAACGCCAGCTCGTCTTCGTCGAGCAGCCCATCGTTGTCGTCGTCCGGGTCCGCGTTGTCGCCGATCCCGTCGCCGTCGTTGTCGCTCGTCTCGGTCGGATCGTCGGGGAACGCGTCGCCCTCGTCGCACACGCCGTCGAGGTCCGAGTCGAAGGTGCCCTCGCCCTCGGGGCAGTCGTCGGACGCGTCGCAGATGCCGTCGCCGTCGGTGTCGATGTAGTCGAGCGGGTCGTCGTCGCAGGCGTCGGCGTTGTCGCCGACTCCGTCGTCGTCGCTGTCGGCCCACTCGAGCGGGTCGTCGGGGAAGGCGTCGAGCTCGTCGAGCACGCCGTCGTCGTCACGGTCGCTCGGCCCCACGTCCGGGTCGCGGCCCGCGTCGGCCATCACGTCCGGCGCGGCGTCCTCGCCCCCGTCGGGCGCCGCGTCGACGCCGGTGTCCTCGGCGACGTCCGGCGCCGTGTCGACCGCGGTGTCGTCGGTGCCGACGTCGGTCGCCCCGACATCGTCGCCGGCCGCGTCGTCACACGCCTGCCCCTCGCAGGCGTCGAGCTGCAGCGACGGCCCCCCGCTGTCGGAGCAAGCGGTGAGCGCGAGGGTGGACGCAAGGGCGAGGAGGCGACAGCAGGTCGTCGGACGCATCGGCACGAAGGGGCGGCAGGCCCCCCGATTGTGACGGGCGACCGGGGGTGGTGTCGAGCCCCCCCGCATCGTTGCCACCGTGCGCGTCCGCGCCCCTCTACGCCTCTCCGCCGAGCGGCCGCGATTCATCGCGGCTCGCCGCCTCTGGCGGCGATGCCCGCACCATCCCGGACCGTGCGACTACGCGCCTCCCACACCACGCACCACCGCGCTCGTCCTCGCGCCGCTCACTCACATCCGTCGATCTCGAACCGGTCGATCTCGTTGCCGTCCAGGTCGATGGCGCGGCCGACGCCGGCGCATCCGTCGATCTCGAAGTGCAGGAAGCTGTGGACCTCGTCGTTCACCTCGGCGGTGAACCAGTCGCCGGTCGCTTCGCGCAGGCCCGCGCCGCCCGCGCCGGCGAGCACGTAGGTGATCGCGTACGGGTCATCCGACGCCATGCCGGCGAGCACCGCGTGGGTGCGCTCGTAGTGGTGGTCGTGGCCGACGAGGACGAGGTCGATGTCGTAGTCCTCGAGGATGGGCAGCACCGAGTTCTGCAGCCAGGTCGTGTTGCCGTGCTGGCCCGACGAGTACACCGGGTGGTGCATGAAGAGCACGACCCAGGGGCGGGTGTTCGTCGTGAGATCGTGCTCGAGCCAGTCGAGCATGTCGTCGCCGCTGTCGCCGAGCGTCGTGAGCCCGCGCACCTCGTTCGAGTCGAGCGAGACGAAGTGCACGTTGCCGTAATCAAACGAGTAGTAGTACTCGTGCTCGTTGTCGCGCCACGCCTGCTCGGGCAGGTAGTACACGTTGATGTACGGCGTCGCGATGTTCGTCTTGTACTCGTGGTTGCCCGGCGTCGGCCACATGGGCATCGCCTGCATCAGCTCGCGGTACACATCGAACATGTGGCGCTCGAACTCGACGTACGTGCCGTCGCCGTAGGCCATGTCGCCGAGGTGCAGGAAGACGTCGGCGTCGACCTCGAGCATCTGATCCCGCAGCGCGAGCTGCTCGGCCGACCCGTTGCCGGAGTCCCCCACCGCGATGAGCGAGAGGCCGCTGTCGTCGCGCCACGCGGTACGCAGGGCGCCGCCGACGACGAGGGGCTCGCCGTCGGCCCACAGCTCCCAGCAGTAGTCGACGCCCGGCTCGAGCCCGATCAGGCGCGCGTCCCACGCGGTGTAGTCCTCTGCGTCGAGGGTCTGCGACGCCGGGTACGCCTGCGGCACCGCGTCCATCGTGTACCACTGGTCGTCGTCCACCCGGGCGTAGCGCACCGTCGCCGTCTCGCCCGCGGTCGCCGTCCACACCACGTGCGCCGACCCGGGCTGGATGTTCTGCAGGTATGGCCAACGGCGTAGCCCGCGCTCGTCGACCGCGGTCGGGGTGCCGCACGGGCCGGTCCGCCCCAGCGCGAACGACGGCGTCTCGGGGTCGATCGTCGTCGCCGCGCCGGTCTCGGGGGTCGGCACCTCGCCGGCGTCGAAGCCGAGGTCCGGGCCGGTGTCGACCGCGACGTCCGCTGCGTCGGGGCCCGCGTCCCTCTCGGCGTCCGCGACATCGTCGCCGCCATCCGTCTCGACCGCATCGGTCTCGGTCGCGTCCTCGGTCGCCGTGTCGTCGCCGGTGTCGCCCGACGCCGCGTCGTCGACCGTGTCGGCCTCGGACGCATCCGGTGTGGTGTCCCCGGCGCCGTCGTCGTCGGACGAGCAGCCGGCCAGGGCGACGAGGGCGAACGAGAGAGCGATGCGACGGGCGCGCAGCAGAGCGGTCGGCAGCATGACGGCGACATGGGCAGCAGGTTCGGTCGCCGCCAGGGTGCACGGATTCGGTGCCGGGGGCCAGCACTCGTGTGCGGTCGACGAACCCGTGGCGGTCGAGTGACGCGCCTCAGTCGAAGACTCAGTCGAAGACTCAGTCGAAGAGGATCCGCGCGCCGGGGATGGCGAGCCGTGGGCGGTGGTACTTGCCGAGCCCCCGGCACGCCGCCATGTAGTCGACTTGTTCAATCCACGGCATGCGCTCGGACGGCGTGCCCAGCCCGGCCAGCGCGTCGCGGAACGCGCCGACGAAGGTCGACGGCCGGTGCCCGAGAATCTCGTCCGCCCGGGCGACGACGTCGTCGAGGGCGTCGATGCCGGCCGGACCGACGAAGCCGCGTCGCACGAGGTCCTGCACCGAGTTCGTCAGCCGCGCCGCCGTGTAGCCGCGCCGCCCCATGGCCTCGATGACCCGCACCAGCGACGACGGCGCGAGCATACCGTCAGCGTGCAGCACCATCGCGGCCTGGAACCAGTTGAACACGGGCACGACCCGCGAGCCGAACACGTCGAACCGCTCGGTGGGCGAGCGACGCTCGAGGTGGATGAACACCCGCCGCACCGGGTCGTCGCCCGGCGTCAGGTGGTCGTAGAGCGCCAGCACGCGGTCCGATTCGCGCCGGCTCGTGTTCGTCGCCGCGAGCACCGCCGCCAGGCCGTCACGCTCGACCCGCCCGTTCAGCAGGTCGCCGTACAGGCTGTACACCAGCGCGTCCTGCTCGGCGTCGTCGCCAAACAGGACCTCTTCGACCTGGTCGCCATAGATCCGGCTGCGCAGCAGGGCTTCGAGCTTGTACCCGACCTGGCTGCGGATCGCCTTGAACCGAAAGAGCAGCAGGTTCGACAGGTTCGGCTTCAGGATCAGTTGCTCGGGCTCGATGCCGTCGAGGCGCAGCCGCTCGGTGAGCACGCGGCGCAGCTGGCGCGGGCTGCCGCTGATGAAGGTGACCCGTCGCTCGATGTCGTCGCCGTCGCGGGCGAGCAGCTCGCGCAGCAGCGTCGCCGCGCCGGGCACGACGCGCTTGTCTTCGGCTGTCTCGAACGCCCGCGCGACGAGATCGCGCACGGTGTCGAACTCGGTGAAGATGTACGTCTTGTCGAGGTCCCACCGGAAGTGCAGCACCCGCCGAGGCTCTCCAGGAGCCTCGGCGTCGGGCGCGTCGGGCGCGTCGGTGGGTGCGTCGGTCGTCATGACACCGCGGGGCGCTGGTGTGCCTTCATGGGTGCCGCACCGCGGGCGCGGTGGCAAGGCCGGACGGCGCGATCACAAGGCCGGACGGCGCGGTCACAGCGACGACACGCGGCGAACCGCGAGGGCCGTGAGGCGTCGATCAGCCCGGAGGCATCGAGCGCATCGCCGCGGTGAGGTCGTGGCGTTCGACCTTCGCGGCGAGGCGGATCGCGTTCACGAACGCGCGCTGGCCCGAGTTGCGCTGGGTGACGATCACCGTGCGCTCGAGGCCGAGCAGGGGCGCGCCGCCGTAGTTCTCCCAGTTGGCGAGGCCGCGCAGCTGTTCCAGGCCGCTGGCCAGCATCGAGACGCCCATGCGCCATCGAAAGCGCGCCTTCGCCATCTCGAGCACGCTCTCGGCCGTCTTCGCGAGGCCCTCGAGGGACCGCACCACGACGTCGCCGGTGAACCCGTCGCTGACGATCACGTCGGCGTCCCCAGCGAAGATCCGGTCGGCCCGGATCGGGGCGAGGTGCTCGACGTCGTCGTGCAGCGCGTCGAGTCGGGCGTGGGCCGCGCGGACGCGGTCCGGCGCGCCGGCGAGGGTGCTGGCGTTCGACAGCAGCGCGACGCGCGGGCGCTCGACCTTCGCGATGGCGCGCACGTACATCGCGCCGATGCGTGCCCACGCGACGAGGTCGTCGGACGTCGCGTCGCTCTGGGCGCCGACGTCGAGCAGCAGGGCGAACGGGTCGCGCGCGTGGCCGCGGTGGCGCAGGGTCGGCACGACAGCGGCGAGGGCGGGGCGCGGCACGCCGGGCAGCGCGCCCAGGCGGTGTCGCGCGCGGTCCACGATCACCCCCGGGTGCCCCGCGGTGACGAACGCGGCGCCCGGGTCGTCGGCGACGTGGGCCAGCCCGACGTCGACGGTCGACTGAGGTGCCCGAGCGATGGCCTCGGCGACCGGCAGCGAGCGGTCGGCGACGTCCGGCGCGTGCACCACACGGATGCGCTCGGCATCGTGGGCCAGGCCGCGCAGGCGGCGGGTCACCTCGGCGTCGTCGCCCACGCAGACGAACTGGACGTCGCCCTCGACCTCCAGGCTGGCGATCGCCGCGGCTTCGAGCGCGGCGAGACCGTCCTCGGTGCCGGACGCGACATCGACGAAAATCGACGTCGTCATGAGCGGTTCGGTTCGGGCGTCTTCGGCGCCGCCTTCGTGCGGCCCGTGTCGGGCGCGGCGGGGTGACAGCCGGTCTCGTTCGGCGGCACGTCGAGCTCGATGCGCGACGTCGACGTGCCGGCGAGCAGGCGCTCGCTGACCGGGGTCACCACGAGGTCGCGAAAGAGCCCCTCGACGTCCCGGGCGTCGACGAGCCCGTCGCAGCGTTCGTGAAGGGCGGCGAACATCGCCTCGGTGATGACCAGCTCGATGGCGTACTCGTCGGCGATGCTGCGGGTGAACGCGTCGATCCGATCGTCGAGCAGCTCGGTGGCGAGCCCGGCGTCCTGCTCGTGCACGCCACGGAAGGGGACGAATGCGTAGGCGTAGCCCTTGAGCCGCTCGTGCATGTCCTCGTCGAGGTCGCGCAGGGTCACGTCGGCGGCGGCGCGGGACGCGTGGCTGCCGAACCCGATGCTCGCGCGGGTCACGGGCTCGGCGGACAGCGTCAGCACGAAGATGGCGTGGGACGCGTCGGCGGGCAGCCCGCGGGTGTCGGCGATCTCGCCCTCCTCGAAGAGCCGGACGAACCGGTCCTGCACCCGGGGGTGGGCGAGGTCGAAGTCCTTGAGCAGCACGACGCAGCTCGGCCGGCGGCGCAGCGGCGTCACCAGCGCGTCCTCGTCCTGGTACCCGACGTACCCCGGCGGCGATCCGATGAGGCGCGACAGGGAGTGCGACTCCTGGAAGTCCGCCATCTCGAGCCGCAGCAGGGCCCGCTCACTGCCGAACACCTCGGTCGCGAGGGCCCGGGCGAGGCGCGTGCGCCCCACGCCGGGCTGGCCGGCGAAGACGAACACGCCCTGCGGGCGGCGGCGCCCGGCGTTGTTCAGTCGTGCCTGCACGAGGCTCTTCGCGACGATGTCGATCGCGTCGTCCTGCCCGATGACGTGCCGCTTCAGCCGGGTGTCGAGGCCGACCCACCAGCCCATCGCGCCGCGGGCGATGCGGTCGAGCGGGATGCCGGTCTTCGACGACACCTGGCGGGCCACGTCGAGGCGCCCGACGACCCGGGTGCGCGGCGTGCCCGACGGATCGGCGCCCTCGGGGCGGGCGGTCTGGCCGGCGAGCGCGAGGTCCGAGGACACCGAGATCGTGGCGTCCATCAGCAGCTTCTTCGCCTTGTCGGGCAGGGACTGCTCGGGCATGAATCGCTGCGACAGCTCGATCGCGGCGTCGACGGCCTCGGGGGTGACGGGCACCTCCCACTCCTGCTCGAACGTCGGGGCGAGTCCGGCGAGGATCGTGCGGGTGACGTCGGCGTCGAGCTCGGCGATCTCGATGCGCTCGAACCGGCGGCGCAGCGCCGGGTCCTGCTCGATCCACCGGTGGTATTCCATCTCTGTGGTGGCCGCGACGACGGCGATGCGCCCGGACGCGAGCGCGGCCTTGAAGTGGTTCGGCACCTCGGCGGGCTGGCCGCTGCTCGAGCGTGGCGCGAACACGGCGTGCGCCTCGTCGATGAAGAGGATCACGCCCTGTTCGGCTTCGGCGAGCAGCGCCTTGATGCGGGCCTCGAGCTCGCCGCGGTACGACGTGCCGCCGATCAGGCTCGCGCCGTTGATCTCGACCACACGCAGGTCGCGCAGCCGGGCGGGCACGCGCCCCTCTGCGATGCGCGACGCGAGGGCCGCGGCGAGCGCGGTCTTGCCGACGCCGGCCTGTCCGGTGAGCAGCGGGTTGCGCTGCTCGCTGCGCAGCAGGACGTTCACGATCCGCTGCAGCTCGTCGTCGCGTCCGAGCACGGCGGGCAGGCGCCCGGCGTTCGCTTCGGCGGTCAGGTCCACGCCGAGCAGATCGAGGGTGGGCGAGCCGCTGGTGGCGCTGCCTTCGAAGCCGCTGATGTCGCGGTGGTCGTGGGCGTTCGCGCTGCGCTCGCGCACCCGCTCGTCGCCGAGCAGCTCTTCGAGGTAGGGGATGATGCCCATCGAGCGGACGAGCTCGAGGCTCGAGCCGCCGTCGTCGACGAAGGCCGACAGCAGGTCCGCCTCGGACACCCGGCGGTGGTCCTCACGGGCGCGGTCCGACGCGGCGACGAGGGTGCGAACCATGCGCGGCGTCAGGGTGCGTCGCGAGAGCACGAACTCGGTCTGGGCGGGGACGCGGTTGCCGACGATGCGCAGCAGCTCGTCCTGCAGGCGGGTCGCCTCGACGCCGGCGCGTTCGCTGGCCCGGGCGAGCATCCCGTCGCGGCGCACGCAGAGGGCGGCGACGAGGTGCGGGGTGCCGAGAAAGGGCATGCCGGCCTGGGCGGCGAGCACCATGCCGCGCTGCACGAGCCCCCAGGTGCGGGCGTCGAACGCCTCGCGCAGCAGGGTGCCCTCGTCGTCGAAGAGGTCCTGGCCGCCGGGGTGGCCGAGCTGGCGGATCGCCCACCGGACGGACGCGCTCTCCTGCAGCTCGGCGCGCCAGCGCACGACGCGCACGAGGTCTTCTTCGCCGATGCGATCGCGCTTCAGCTCGCGCGCCCAGCGCCACGCGTCCTCGATGAGGCCGGCGAATCCGAGCGAGAACTGGGTGTGGTGCAGCCGCGGCGGATCGTCGTGGTGCCGCTCGACCCGACGGGCGAGCTGCTCGAGCTCGGCCTCCAGATCCGGGATCTCGGCTTCGTCGCGCGCGGCCCGCGCGATTGCGCGCCGCAGCTCGGGGTGGCCGCGCTGCACGAGAACCAGCACGAGGTCGATCGGCAGGTACATGGCCCGGCCGACGGTCTCGAGCCATGTCGTGCACTGGTCGAGCGCCTCGAGGGCGTCGTCGGCAAATCGGTCGCGGCGTAGAAAGCCGTCGTCGTTCTGGAGCGCCGGGTTCACGGACGAATCCGGGAGGGTCGGACGGGTCATCGATGGCGTGTCGTCCATGATGGGCCCGACCTGCTGTCGACGCAAGCTGGCATCAGTCCTTGACTTCGCACCGCTGACGGCGATCATCCGGAGCCCGCGGCGCGCCGGTTCGGACGACGAGCGCCGCCCCGCGCGACCGACCCCCAGGGGAGTCCGATGATCGAAGACCTCAAGAAGGCCGTGAAGCTGTTCAATCGCTGGCAGTTTCAGGAGGCCCAGGACGCCTTCCACCAGCTGGCCGAAGAGGCCGAAGGGCGCGACCGGGTCTTTCTCGAGGGCATCGCGCTGATCGCCAGCGGGTTCTACCGGATCTGGCACAAGGGCGGTGAGCCCAACGCCATGGTCAGCTACCTCGAGAAGGGCATGGAGGTCCTCAAGCCGTTCAACGGGACCTTCGCCGGCATCAAGTCCGAAGGCGTCGTGCCGGCGATCGAGGCGTGCCTCGAAGAGGCGGCCCGGTGGCGACGTGGCGACTCCGAGATCTTCAACCGGGACCACATCCCGCGTCTCGAGTTCGAAGCCGGCGACGTCGACTGACCCCGGCGCCGACAGAATCGCTCTGACGTGCCGCCGCCGCACATCGACCCGGATCCGGGCGGGCGAACGGCGCACGAAAGAGCAGCGAAGGGCGTGGTGCCAACGACGGCGCCGCGCCTTTCTCGTGTGGCGTTCGTGCACCGTTCGGTGACGGTCTGCGGCCGGGATTGCGCGCGCGCGTCGCCTGCGGTAGCACGACGCCGCCTCGCGCCACGGAGCCGCCATGCACCCGGGATTCCTCGCCGATCGCCTCGATGACACCGTCCGCCAGACGCTCACCGAGCGCCGCCGCGACGCGGCCGGAGACATCGTCCGGCTGACCACCCTCGCGAACAGCGGTCACCCGGGCGGCAGCCTGTCGACGCTCGACGCCCTGCTCGTCGTGTACGGCTGCGGCACCTTCGATCCCGCTCGCCCGCACATGCCCGAGCGCGATCGCGTCGTCGTCTCGCACGGCCACATCTCGCCCGGCGTATACGCCACCCTCGGGCGGTCGGGCTTCTTCGACATGAAGGACGCGTACGCCGGTTTTCGCCGTGTCGGCTCGATCTTCGGTGGCCACATCGAGTCGGTCGTGCCCGGCGTCGAGTGGAACACCGGCAACCTCGGCCAGGGCCTGTCGGCGGGCTGCGGATACGCCATGGCGGCGAAGCTGCGCGGCGAGGACCACGCCACGTTCGTCTTCATGGGCGACGGTGAGCAGCAGAAGGGCCAGCTGTCCGAGGCGCGGCGTTTCGCCGTGAAGTTCGGTCTCACCTCGCTCGTCGGCCTCGTCGACGTGAACGGATTGCAGATCGGCGGCGACACCGACACGATCATGCCGATGGACCACGCCGCCATCTGGCGCGCCGACGGCTGGGACGTGCTCGAGGTCGACGGCCACGACTTCGACGCGATCTACGACGGCATCCGCCACGCCCTGCGCGACGGCGCCGAGCGCCCGACGGTGCTGCTGCTCGCGACGGTGATGGGCAAGGGCATCCCCGAGATCGAGAACCTCGCGAAGTTCCACGGGCAGGCGCTGCCGCCCGACATGGCCGCCCGGGCTTTCGAGCACCTCGGCGTCGAGAACGACCTCGAGGCGCTGCGTGCCCTGCGCGCCCAGCCGGTGCCGCACCAGAGCCACGACATCGTCGCCAACCGCGACATCCGGCTCGATGTCGGCCCGGCGAAGACGTACGACGCGGACGTGAAGACCGACTGCCGCAGCGCCTACGGCAACGCGCTGAAGGACCTCGCGGTGCGCAACGGCGAGAACGCCGATGCGTCGATCGTCGTGGGCATCTCGTGCGACCTCGAGGGGTCGGTGAAGATGAACGGCTTTCACGCGACGACGCCCGACCGGTTCATCGAGGTCGGCATCAGCGAGCACCACGCCGCCGTGCTCGCGGGCGTGCTGAGCAAGGAGGGTATCGTCCCGTTCTACAGCACGTTCGGCATGTTCGGCGTGGTCGAGGGCTACAATCAGCAGCGCCTCAACGACCAGAACGGCGCCGCGCCGAACGTCGTCGTCACCCACTGCGGCCTCGACGTCGGCGAGGACGGCCCGACCCACCAGTGCATCGACTACGTCGCGCTCCTGCGCAACCTGTACGGGTTCGAGGTCTTCGTGCCCGCCGACCCGAACGAGTGCGATCGCATGATCCGCACGGTGGCCGCGCGCTATGCGCCCACCTGCGTCGCGATGGGCCGCAGCAAGCTGCCGGTGATCACGACGCCCGACGGCGCTCCGGCGCTGGGCGGTGACCACACGTTCGAGCCCGGCACGTGGGTCGAGCTGCGCGAGGGCGGCGACGTCGTCGTGTTCGCCGTCGGCCCGACGGTCTGGCGTGCGGTCGAGGCCGCGGACCAGCTGCGCGGCGAGGGGATCGCCGTGCGCGTCGTCAACGCCTCGAGCCTCAAGCCGTTCGACCGTGACGCGATCCTCGCGGCGGCGAACGATGTTGGCCGCATCGTCACCGTCGAGGACCACAACGTCGACACCGGCCTCGGCGCCATCGTCACCGGCACGATCGGCGACGCGGGCGTGGCGGCGCGGGTGACCCGGCTGGGCGTGGCCCGGTACGGCACGAGCGGTCCGTCGACGGACCAGTTCGCCGACCACGGGCTCGACACCGACTCGATCGCCGCCGCCGTGCGCACGCTGCACGCCGGCTGATCGCCGCGCGAGGGCGTGCCTGACGTGCAGGGTGTGCTACCATCCGCCGCCATGGTTCGATTCGCCCTCAGCCTGCTGCTCGTGATCGCCGTCGTGCCGCGCACGGCAGGCGCTCACGATCTTGCCGCGACCCTCGGCGTCGTCGATGCGACGCCGTCGGTGGCTGTGTGTGACGTGGCGTCGAACGACCTCGCGCCGCGGGTGATCCGCACGTCGATCGGGCCGGTGTACCAGCTCGACGACGGCGGCTGGGGATTCGGCTGCCCGGCGCTGCATGGCGACGGGGCGACGGGACCGGTCGTGCAGCTCGACGACGGCACCCTCGTGTCGGTCAGCAACAGCCGCGTCTGGCGGTCGACGAACGACGGCTGCGCGTGGGACGAGGTCGCGCTGCCCGGGGACCGCTGGTTCGCCTACGATCTGGTCGCCGGCGAGGGCGCTGCGCTCGTGCTGGCACGTGACACGTCCGAAGCCGGGGTGTTCGCCGTCACCGCGACGGGCGGGCTCGATCCGCGGTTCACGAGCGTGCGCGACGTCGAGGCCGACCCGGCGGCGCTCACTCCGGATGGCGCCGCGTCGACCGCGAGCGGACTGCTCGTCGCCGGTGCGCGGCCCGTCGCCGACACCCGGCTGATCACCGACGCCGGTGCGATCTCGCTCGGTGCCCCCGACGCCGGCAGCGAGCTGCAGCGCCTGTCGCTGCGCGAGGTCGACGCTGCCGGCGCCTGGGCGATCGCGACAACGGACGCCGGTCGGCAGCTCGCTCGGCTCGACGGATTCGACGCCGGTGGGGTCTGGTCGCTCGAGGGTCCGGTCGTGCGAAGCGTACACGGGCCGGTGTCGGCCGGCGGCGTCACGTGGGCGGTGCTCGACGGCGTCGTCCATCGGCGCGACGCGGGCACGTGGTCCCCCGCCCTCGACGGGGACTTCACCTGCATCGCCGCCCGCGACGACGTGGTGTGGCTCTGCGACCTGTACCAGCTGCTGGCTCTGCGCGCGGACGCCCTCGACGCCGGCGACGACGCGGGCATCCCGGTGTTCTCGTTCGCCCAGCTCGACGCCCGCCCCGACCGGTGCCCGTGGGACGAAGACACGACGGCGCAGTGTGCGAACGAGTGGGTGCACTACGGCGCCGAGAACGGATTCGTCGGCCGCGACCCGGCGGTGTGCCCCGATGGCGGCCCACCCCCGGCGTACGTCGACGGCGGGCTCGACGGCGCGGATGCCGGCACGAGCGGCGACGGTGGCGGCGGCGGGTCCGGATCCGGATGTGCAGCCGCTCGGGGTGCCTCACCGTTCGCGGCGTGGTTCGTGCTCGCAGGTCTGGCGCTCTTCGCCCGGCGCCGCCGGTGAACGGCCTGCTGCGCTTTTTGATCGCGCTCGCTCTCGTCGCTCCGTCCGTCGTGTGGGCGCAGGGCGAGCCGCCGCCCGAGCTCGACCTCGGTGTCGACGCCGACCTGCCCGACCGCCTCGGGCCGTGGGAGCGCGAGCTCGCCGCCGACCTGCTCGAGGCAAGGGGTCGCGTGCCCGCCGCCGACCCGGATCTGCCTGTCTGTGGCGTCGAGATCGTACGCCTCGACGTGTTCACCCCCGACGACGCCGACGATCTGCCCCGGTGGCTCCGCTTCGCGCCGCGCTGGGCGAATGCGCTGCACGTCACGACGCGCGAGCGAACGGTGCGCCGCAACCTGACCTTCGGCGTCGGAGACACCTGGTCAGATCGGGTGGCTCGCGACGGAGAGCGCGCGCTGCGGGATCCGTACGTGTTCTCGACGGTGTTCACGGTCGCGATGCAGAGCGACGACCCCGGCTGCGTCGACGTGCTCGTCGTCACGCGGGACGTCTGGTCGCTGCGCCCATCGTTCTTTCTCGAGACCGCGGGCGTGCTGACGCTGCTGCACGTCGGCGTATACGAGGCGAACTTCGCCGGGTCGGGGGACACCGTCGGTGTCGGCTTCGACTTCGAGCGCGGGCACTGGGCGCTCGGGCCGTACTTCGTCTCGCGGCGCTTTCGCGGCAGCCCGTTCGATGTGTACGTCGGCGCCGACGGCATCCGCGACCGCGAGCTGGAGCGCCCGGAGGGCGGCCGCTTCGTCACGACCCTCGACGTGCCGATCCGCGACACGAGCCAGCGCTGGGGTGGCGGGCTCGGGTTCGAGTGGTCCGACGAGCGCATTCGGCGGTACGTGGGCCCCGACGTCGCGACCTGGGACGCGGCGTTCACGCCGGTCGACGACGCCGTCGACGAGCGATGGCGGCAGCGGCGGCGTGTCGCGACCGGCCGCGTGACCCGCGCGTGGGGCCAGAACGTGCGGCACCTGCTCTCGCCCGGGTTTCGCGCATCGGACGTGTCGGCCGAGGCGCGCCCCCTGGCGGACGTCGACCCGGTCGTGCTCGCGGCGTTCAGCGACGAGCGGCTGCCCCGGTCCGAGACCGCCGTCGGGCCGACCCTGCGGTGGGAGACGTTCGTCAATCGCCACATGACGATCGCGAACTACGCCGGGTTTCGCACCGGCGAAGAGATCCGCCTCGGCCCCGAGGCGTCGATCTCGGCGCGGTGGGCCGAGACCGCGCTCGGGTCGACGACGCGCTTCGTCGACCTGTCCGCCACGTGGTGGTGGACCCTGCGCGTCGGGCGCGACGGCTTCGTGCGCTTCGCCGCCGGACAGAGCGCCCGCGCCCTCGCAGACGATCGCCGATGGGTGGATCTCGTCACGTCGGGCACCCTTCGCTTCGTGACCCCGTCGACCCGCGGTGGGCGCCTGGTGGTGCGTGGCACCGCGCTGGATTCGCGCTTCGACGAGGCGCGCAGCTTCGTGTCACTGGGCGCCGACACCGCCGTGCGTGGCTACACCGCCGGGTCGTTTTTCGGCCGCAACCGGGCCATCGCCAACGCGGAGTGGCGCACCCCGCCGCTCGAGCTGCTGACCGCCTGGTGGGGGCTCGTCGCGTTCTACGACGGGGGCGCCGTGTGGGACGACGGCGAACCGATCACCTGGGTGAACACCCTCGGTGTCGGTGGTCGTGTCGTCGTGCCGTGGGTCGACACGCGGGTGCGGCTGCTCGATGTCGGGTTCCCGCTGGATGGCCCCACGCCCGGCCGCCCGGTGTTCTCGATCGGATTCGACCAGCCGTTCTGACACCGGCGGGATCGCGTCGCCGATCGCGGGCCGCTGGCTTCGCGATCCCGGTGCCCTGGGCGTGGCGTGCCGCTTTGCGGTCGGTGCGGCTCAGGGTACGCTCCCGAGGGTGGACCTCAATTTGGTCGCGACGGTGGTCGCGACGCTGTCGAACGCCCGGCCTTCGTGGTGGCCAACGACGACAACAACGCCCTCGAGCCTCGGCGCTTCGGCCGGTATCTGCTGCTCGAGCGAATCGGACGCGGCGGCATGGCCGAGGTGTTCCGAGCGCGGATGTTCGGCCCGGGTGGGTTCACCAAAGAATGCGCGATCAAGAAGATCCTGCCCTCGCTGCTCGATGACGAGCAGTTCGTCTCGATGTTCATCGACGAGGCGCGGGTCACCGCGATGCTCACGCACTCGAACATCGTGCAGGTCCTCGAGCTCGGGCAGCTCGAAGGGCACCTGTTCATCGCGATGGAGTTCGTCTGGGGCAAGGACCTGCTCGACGTCCTCGCGCGGTGCGCTCGCCGATCGCGCCGCATCCCGCGCGAGCTCGTGCTCTTCACGATGATGGAGCTGCTCAAGGGGCTCGGCCACGCGCACAAGGCGCGCAATCACACCGGCGATGCTGTCGGCATCGTGCACCGGGACGTGTCGCCGTCGAACATCCTGCTCTCGTACGACGGGCGCGTGAAGGTGAGCGACTTCGGCATCGCCAAGTCGCACATCCAGAGCGACAAGACCGAGATCGGCACGCAGAAGGGCAAGATGGGCTACATGAGCCCCGAGCAGGTCACTGGCGGTCAGATCGACCATCGGTCCGACCTCTTTGCCGCGTCGGTCATCTTCTTCGAGATGCTGACGATGTCGCGGTTGTTCAAAGAGAAGAACGACCTCGACGTCATGCTGAAGATTCGCGACGTGGACATCGCGAGCGACCTGAAGCGCCTGCGCAACCTGCCGTCGGACCTGTGCGCCATCATCGAGCGCGGGTTGTCGCGCGACCCGGACGATCGGTTCCAGACCGCCGAGGACTACCACGACGCGATCGCCGACTTCGTGCGCCGCGCGGACATCCGGGTCGGTGAGACGCGGCTGTCGACGTTCATGCAGCAGGTGTTCGCCGACCGGCTCACCGAAGAGAAGCGACGCCGCGCCGACGATCCCGACTCGGCCGAACCGTTCGAGTCCATCGTCAGCGCCGACGAAGCGCGCTTTCGGTTCAAGGACGCCGACGGTCGCATCCACGGGCCGATGAAGCTGGCGATGCTCGACGAGCTGCTGCGCTCTCGCCCTGCGGATGCTTCGGAGCGGGTGTCCGACGGAGAGGGCGACTGGTCGCCGATCGGTGAGTTTCGCGAGCTCGCGCGGATCCCACGCCCCACGCCCACACCGGACCCGACGGTGGCCAATCCGCCGCCGGTCGCCGCGCAGATGGCGTTCCGCGAAGACGCCGCGACCCGCGACGTGCTCGAGGGCGCCGACTGGGAAGACCTCTCGCTCGGGCGCCCGGACGCCCCGCCGGCGGCCGCCCGCGTACGCCGCCCGTCGCGCCGCCGCCGCAGCACACCCACGCCGATCAACCAGGGATCGGTGACCGGGCGTCGCGCCCAGTGCAACCCGACGCTGCGCCGGATGACGTCTCGGTTCGGGGACCCGGCGTCGTCCGGCACTCTGGATCGGCTCAGCGCCGTGCGGCTCGCCCACGACCTCGCCGTGCGGCGATGCACCGGCGTGCTGCGCATCGACGACAACGCGGACGAGCGGGCCGTGTACTTCGCGAACGGGTTGCCCGTCGCTGTCGACACCAGCGTCGACGACGAGCTGCTCGGTGCCTGGCTCGCGTCCCGTGGCATCGTCGAGCCCGGCGCGGTGCAGGTCGCCCTGCGCACGTCCGCCGAGAAGGACCTGCGCCTCGGCGACGCGATGGTGCGTCTGAAGTTGCTCGCGCCGCACCAGCTCTATCACCAGCTGTCGGACCACATCGGCGTCAAGCTGCGCGCGCTGCTCTTCATGCGGGACGCCGAATGGCAGTGGTGGCCGGACGCGACGACCGAGACCGAGCCACTGCCGGTCGAGGTCACCGTCGACGGGCAGGTGATCCAGGGCGTCTCGGACCGTCGCCGCACCTCGTGGCTGCGGTCGTTCTATCGCCCGCTGGCCCGCTCGGTGCTCGAACGACGGCTCGACAACGAAGCCCTCGAGGGCCTGCAGCTCTCTGCGCGCGGCCTGCGGCTCGTGACCTCGATCACGCCCGGCATGACCGTCGCCGACGTCGTGCACCTCTTCGCCGACAAGTACCGCTGGACCGAGGCCGAGGTGTATCGACACCTCTTCCTCGTCACCGAGTTCGGGATCTTCCGGTACGAAGGCGAGCGACCGCTCGATCTGCCCGGCTGATCGTCGCGGCGAGGGCGGTCGGCGCTTCGCTGTTCGCGGCTTCGGTGTTCGCTGCTGCGGAGCGCCGCACGACGTGCGCGCGCGACGCAGCCAGACGCATCACAGCCGGTCGTAGACGCGGTCGGCGAGGGTCCGCAGCTGGTTCGGCGTGCAGAGCATGGTCTGGCACGTGATGACGCTCATCGACCGCGCGCCGGCCGTCGAGAACGCGTAGTACCGGATGCCCTCGAACTCGCCGTAGAACGCGACGTCGCCGATCGGGTCGCGGTCGTCGGTCGCCGAGATCCACGTGTCGCGCAGACGCTGGAACCGCGGCTCGAGCTGCCGCGCGGCGTCCATCTGCCAGACCTGCACCGCGAAGCCGAAGCCACCGTCGTCCGACGCGAGCCGGATCGAGTTGTAGCCCTCGGACGACTCGATGCCCTCCAGGGTGCTCACCGAGAGCGAGCCCTCGTAGCGGAAGATCTCGCGGATGTCGGCGTGCGTCAGCAGGTCGGCGACGACCAGCGGATCCGGGGGCACGAGCGCCAGGCGCACCGCGAGGTCACGGTCGACCGGCGCGGCGTTCTGGCGCGGCGACGGCCCGGACGGTGTCGGCGCGGGCGGCGGATCCGCGGCGGGAGCCTGCGCCGAACCGGCGGTGGGCGCGGCGGCTTCGTCCGGGACCGCGACTTCGGCGCCGGGGGTGGCTTCGTCGGACGCCTCGCCGTCCTCGCCCGACTTGCACGCGGGGAGCGCGGCGGTGGCGAGCATCAGAGCGATGGGCAGAGCGAAGCGAGCGGGCGAAGTCATGCTGCGTCCGGGTGGGGCGCTGGACGGGTAAGGTGCGCGCGGACCGCGCGAAAGGGGCGTAGGATACGGTGCTCGAGGTCGAGCGCAAGCAGTTCGAGGTCGCGTTCGACGTGATCGCACAAGCGCCGGCTGGCGGCCAGGTATTCCTCGGCCCACGCATCGAGGGTCTCGGCCCAGCTGTCGCTCGTCGTGGGCATCACCCGCTGCAGCTCGGCGTCTCGTTCGGCTTCGGTCCGCACAGCGCCCGACGCGATCCGATCGAGCCGCGCTGCGCCCTCGTCGTCCAGGCGCGTGGCGCGCACCGCGGCGGGGGTGCGCACGAGCCGCTCGTGCAGCAGGGCGCGCAGGGTCGCGGTCTCGGCGAGCCACGCCTCGATGCGGCGGCGCAGGGTCCGTGACTCCGGCGGGCCGACCTCGGTGGCCGTCCCCTCGATGGCCGCCAGCAACTCGCGATCGAGCGCGGCCGCGTCGGCGACGACGTCGTCGAACGCCGCCTGCAGCGCGGATCGGCTGCGGTCGCGGATGCGGGTCAGCAGCAGGGTGCGGTCGTCGTCCAGCAGCGCCGGTCGCGAGAAGAGCCCGGGTCGAGGCGTGGCGAGCTCGACGGTCTCGTCGACGGCGCGCAACCGCAGCTCCTGCAGCCGACGGTCGAGGGCACGGCGGCGGGGCGCGGTCACGGTCGACGGCCAGCGGCTGGTCGCTGCCGTGAGCGACTCGCGTCGGCTGCGCACTTCACCGCGCCATCGCCCGACGTCGTCGGCACCCTGTTCGGCGCGGGCCACGGCGCCGTCGATGATCGCAGCGAGGCCCGTGGCGACCTCCATCGCCTTCAGGGTGCCGGCGCGCTCGAAGAACCGGTCGCGCAGCGCAGACTCGAACGCCGTCCACCCCCACCGCTCGAGCGCGGCTTCGTCGGGGTGTTCGGGGTCTCGGCGGGCCTCGGTGGCCCGCAACCCGGACAGCGCGAAGAGCCCGGCGTGGTCGTCGCCCAGGTGCCCGCGCACGTGGGCGAGCACCTGCTCCAGCGCCTCCGGGTCGTCGCCGAGCCGGTCGACCTTGTTCACCACGACGAGCAGCCGCGCCGCGGCGCCGTCGATCGAGCGGATCCGCTCGAACTCGGTCGAGCTGAGCGCCTGGTGCACGTCCAGCAGCCACACGATGGCATCTGCGTGCTGCAACGCGTGGGTCGCGCGGGCCTCGTGCCGGTCGTCCGGGGCGTTGAACCCGGGCGTATCGAGAAAGTGGATCGCTCGCAGGTCCGGGTGCGGATAGAGGAATTCGAGCGCCGCGACGCGCTCGGGCTCCGTCTTCACGAGCTTTGCCGCCTCGGTGTACGGCAGCTCTTCGACCCGCCCATCAGGGTGCGTCCATCGGGCGGCGCGGCGGGGGCCGTATCGGATGACGTTGACGTGGCTCGTCGTCGGCAGGACCCCGGTGGCGACCATCGTCTCGCCGATGAACGCGTTGATCAGGGTCGACTTGCCAGCGTTGAACTCGCCGAGCACGGCGACGGTCAGCGGCGTATCGAGCTGCTGACGCAGGGCGGTCGTGCGTGGCACGAGATCCGCGAGCAGCGGGTGTCGGGCGACGGCGGTGGCGAGCTCGTCGAGAAAGGGCGCCAGCGAGGCCGGTTCGCGGTCATCGACGTCGGGCAGCGCCGGGGCCAGCCGGGCATAGCAGCGCATCAGCGCGTCCTCGACGCCCGGGCGCCCGGGCTGGCGCACCCGCGACTCGCGCAGCAGCCCGATCGCCTCGACGGCGTCGTCCTCGGCGAGAGCGAGCAGGCCGAGGGCGTGCAGCTCATCGGCGGACATCTCGGCGGCGCGCAGTGGGGCGAGCACCGCGCGGGCGTCGCCGACCCGCCCGACACGCAGGAGCGCCCGGCCCCGGGTGGCGGCGGCGGCGCGACCGTCGGGATCGAGCGCGATCGCCCGTTCGCTCGCCGCCAGCGCTTCGTCGACGAGGTCGAGATCGAGCGCGTGGGCGGCGACGGCGACGTGCGCTGTGACGTCCGTCGGCGCCAGCAGCGCGGCCGCCCGCCATGCGTCGATCGCCCGCTCGATCTCGTGGGCGGCGTCGAGCGCTCGGGCCATGCCTGCGTGCAGCGCGGCGTGCACGTCGAGGGGCGCGACCGTCAGCGCGTGCAGGTACAGCGGCAGCGCGTCGGCGACGCGCCCTTCGGCGGCTCGCACGTCCGCGAGGCCACGCAGGCTGTCCGGATCGTCCGGCGCCCGCGCGAGCACGCGCTCGTGCAGCGCGCCGGCGCGGCCCCGGTTCAGTCCGTCGCCCACCCGGGCGTGCAGCGCCGCGGCCAGCCGCAGCGCATCGAGGGGCGGGATCTCGGCGTCGGTGAGCGGCGCGATCACCTGCAGCGCACCTTCGAGATCGTCGGCGTCGTCGAGGGCGCGGGTGAGCCGCAGCCGCAGCATCGGGTCGTCGGCGCTTAGCCGCATCGCGTGGCGCAGCACGGGCACCGCGCGGGCCGGCCGGCCGTGCTGCTCGTGCAGATCGGCGAGAGCGAGGAGCACCTCGAGCCGATCCGGGCCTCGCGCCTGCCCCTCGAGCGCCGCCTCGAAGTGCTCGCGGGCGGTGCGTGCGTCGCCGAGGCGCAGCGCGACGCGGCCGAGAGCGATGCGCACCAGCGGCACGTCGCGACGGTCCGCAGCGCGTTCCAGGGCGGCGGCGGCGCGCTCGGGTTCGTCGAGCGCCTCCCACGCGAGGCCCTCGAGGAATGCCGCGCGAAAGAGCCCGGACCGCTCGCCCTCGACGGTACGAAGCCGGTCGAGGGCACCGCGTGCGTCCCCGGATGCGACCGCTCGTTCAGCCTCGTCGAGGGCACGGCGCACGCGCTCGGGCAGCGCGACCTCGTCGAGCAACCCGCCGAGCCGGTCGCCCAGTCGGTCCAGCCAGCTCATCGACCGATCAGCGCTTCATCGCGGCAAGCTCGGCGTTGAGCTCGTCCTCGTCCAGCACGCCCTTTTCGATGAGCAGCTTCACGGCCGCCCGCGAAAGCAGCGCGGCGGAGGCCTTTCGGTAGTCCATGTCCCGGCCCGCCCCGGCGGCCTTCGCCTTCGGCTTCTCGACGCGGCGGCGCGGCACGGGCGGGAACGACCCGCTCCCATCGCTCGACGGCAGCCCCATGCCGGTCTGGTTGGCGATGTCGTCCGTGACGCCGGTGTCCTGGCGCGGGCTGCCGGGTGCGATGGGCAGCGCGCTCTCGGACGCCTTGCCGGGCATCGGCGCCTGGATCAGCCCGCTGCCGGGCTCGACGCGCGGCTTGTCCGGCGCCTTGAACAGGTGCTGGTTGCTGTCGTCGTCGTCCTCGTCGTCGTCGACTTCCTGCGGGCTCGTGATCAGCGGCGGGATGTCCTCGTCGTCGTCCTTCACGTCGAGCACGCCGATCCCACTCGGCGACGTGTCGCGTTCGTGCCGATCGTCCGGGATGTCGTCGAGGATGCTCAGCGCCGAGTTGAGGTTGGACGGCTCGTCGTAGAAGTCGACGATCTCGTCCACGCTCGCGAAGAGGTCGGACGCGCGGGTCGGACGCCCCTCGCCGCCGTTGTTCGACGCCGGCGGGGGCGGCGGCGGCATCGCGCCGTCGGCCCCGATGTTGCGATGGATCGCGTGGAGCAGGTCGCCCGGCCCGGCCAGCACGGCGAGGACCGGCATGCCGGCGGCGGCGCGCACCTCGGCAAGCGTCTCTTCGTCGGACGGGTTCGCCATCGCGACGTAGAGGGTACCCGGCTCTTCGGTGAGATCGATGCCGAGAGGCAGCACGCCGCGCTCGCGGATGAAGTCGTTCGACAACATCCGAAGCACCTCGGGCTCGCCCTCCCACGTCTCCAGCACGACGCTGCGCACGCCGAGCACGCGAGACATCATCTCGACGAGGGTCCGCTCGTCGACGATCTCGTCTTCGATCAGCGTCACGTACAGCGGCCGCTCGGTGGCCTCGGCGTGCGCTTGAAGCTCACCGAGACGCGCCTCGTCGAGCACGCCATTCATGGTCAGAAACCGTCCGAGCTGGACGTCGTCGTCGAGTTCCATGCGACCCGGGGGGATGCGGGAGTCGCGGCGATCCTACGTCACAGAACCCGGACGGGCCAGTGTTCGGGGACCGGGGTCCACGACGCCACCACCGACGCCGATCTGTTCGGCGATCGGGGCTCGCGATCAGGGGTCGAGCGAGATCACCTCGACCCCTCGCGGCGCCGCCAGCTCGAAGAGCGGATCGGCGAGGTCCGGGTCCAGCTGCCAGCGCTCGATGTCGAGCGAGACGTCCACGTCGTGCGCCGGCATCAGGAAGCGGATGCGCGACGGCATGATCGTATCCACCGCGTCCCCCCGCACGTCGATGAAGTTGCCCGTGCGCAGTTCGAATACCGTCTCGCCGTCGGCGTCGCGCAGCCGGGCGCCGGACAGCACCCACGACCCGTGCTCGACGTGCAGGGTGAGCGTGCCGCCGTCGATCGTCGGCGCGATCAGCGCCCACCGGTCGTCGTCGCCGTCCCAGGCCATCGACCAGGTGTCGAGGTCGGGATCGACGACCTCGAGGGGCGGCCCGCCGCGCATCACGCGCACGATGTCCTCGGGTGAAAGCACGAGCGGCGCGATGCGCGCCAGGTTCGCGGTCGTGGGCGCGCCGGTGGCGAACGTCTCGTTGCTCACGTCGTACCAGGCGAGCTCGCTCTCGTTCAGCACGAGCACGCTCAGCGTCGTGTCGAACGGCGAGATCGCCTCGATGCGCACGTCGCCGGGCGCCCGGGCGAGCACGACCTGGCGGATGCGAACGCGCCCGTCGTCGCCGTAGTACTCGACGTCGCCGATCGCCCGCACCGAACCGATCGCCTCGGCCCGGGTCATCGTCGCTTCGAAGAGGGCGACCGCGTCCGCGGGCGCGTCGTCCGGTGGCGGGCTCTGGCGACCGCCGCACGCCGCGAGCGCGGTGAGAGCGACGAAGGCGACGACGGCGAGGGCAGCTGGGCGCGAGCGATGCATGAGGGTCCGAGGCACGGGGCGGGCTCTCTCAACCGGACGTCGGCGACGCCGTCAATGTTCAACGCTGGCACCGCGTCCGCCCATTCGTTGCGCCAGTGTCGCTCGAAACGTGTGCATTGCCGTGGGGTTGCCGACCGGTGAGTCGGTTGCGGCGGGCCGGATCGGGGGTGGTCAACGCATCGGGCCCATGCTAGACCGCGGCGCGGATCCGGGACGAGAACGCCCCCAGGCGTCGATGGTCCCGGCAGACGGAGCGAAGCACGTGGAACTGACCGACCCGACCTTCACGAAGCCCGAGCGCCGTTCGGCGTTCGACCGGTTCTGGCTCTCGATGATCCGCGACGAGCGTGATCTGCCCTTCGTTCACCTGTCCCTGCAGGTGACGTTCGTGCTGATCCCGCTCGCGGTGTTCCTCTTCGCGACGCCGGACTTCCGCTGGTGGTTCGCGCCGATCTACTGGGTGGTGCTGCTCGGTCTCTTCCTCGACCGCTGCATCCTGATGCTGCACAACACGTCGCATCGCCCGCTGTTCAAGAAGAAGTTCCGCTTCTTGAACAACTACATCCCGTGGGTGCTGGGTCCGTTCTACGGCGAGACGCCCGAGACGTACTTCACGCACCACCTCGGGATGCACCACAACGAGGGCAACCTCGAAGACGACCTGTCGTCGACGATGAAGTACCAGCGCGACAACGTGCTGCACTGGCTGCACTACTTCGCGAAGTTCTTCTTCGCCGGGATCTTCGAGCTGGCGGTCTACTTCTACAAGCGCGGTCGCTACGACTTCATGTGGCGGACCCTGCTCGGTGAGATCGCCTGGTACGTCGTCGTCGTGTCGCTCGCGGTCTGGAACTTCGAGGCCACGTTCACGGTCTTCATCTTCCCGTGGCTGTTCACGCGCATGGGCATGATGGCGGGCAACTGGGCGCAGCACGCGTTCATCGACCCGGACCGTCCGGACAACGACTACGTGTCGTCGATCACCTGCATCAACTGCCGGTACAATCGCCGCTGCTTCAACGACGGGTACCACATCAGCCACCACCTTCGGGCGAACCGTCACTGGACGGACCACCCGGCCGAGCTGATGAAGAACCGCGAGAAGTACGTCGCCGAGGGCGCGCTGGTGTTCGAGGGCGTCGACTTCTTCGAGATCTGGATGATGCTCATGATGAAGCGGCACCGCGCCCTCGCAGAGCGCCTCGTCGACCTCGGCGAACCGCGCTCGGTCGAAGAGAAGATCGAGCTCATCAAGTCGCGGCTGCGCCCGGTGCCGACCCGCGGTCCGGCCCCCGTCGACGCCGTCCCGACCGCAGCCTGATTCGTCAGGCGGCCGCTTCGTCGTCGAGCGCGGCGCAGGCGGCCGTCAGAGCTTCGCGAACCGCCTCGGCCGAGTCGAGGCCTCGCATCCGACGCCGCAGCACGGCCTCGCCCGCAGTGCCCTTGAGGTACCAGAGGGCGTGCTTGCGAAAGTCGAGGCACGCCTTCGTCTCGCCGAACGCGCCGACATAGAGCGCGAAGTGCCGAAGCATCATCGCCAGGATGCGGTCGGCGGTGCGCGGTACGGTCTCGTCGCGGCCGTCGAGCCACGCGGTGAGCTCGGCGAAGATCCACGGGTTGCCGAGGCAGCCGCGGGCGATCATCAGGCCCTGGCAGCCGGTGTCGCGCATGCGCGCAGCGCTCGCCACGTCGCGGATGTCGCCGTTGCCGATCACGGTGATGTCGACCGCGTCGACGACCTCGGCAATCACGTCGAGGTCGACGTGGTGCTCGTACATGTCCGAGCGCGTGCGTCCGTGGATGGCCACACCGGCGCCGCCCCCGGCTTCGATGGCGCGGGCCACGTCGACGGCGTTCGAGGTCTCCCACCCGGCGCGGATCTTGGCCGTCACCGGCACGTCGACCGCGTCGGTCATCGCGCGGACGATGGCCTCGATCTTCGCCGGCTCCTTGAGCAGGGCCGCGCCTCGCCCGGTGCGCACGACCTTCTTCATGGGGCAGCCCATGTTGACGTCGACCGCGTCGGCACCTCGTTCGACGACGTGCCGGGCTGCCTCGGCGAGGGTGTCCGGCTCGCAGCCGAAGAGCTGCACGGCGACCGGGGATTCGTCGGGCTGCAGGTCGACAAAGCGCCACGTCCGCTCGTCGCCGGCGACGACACCGCGGGCGCTCACCATCTCGGTCACGACGAGCCCGGCGCCCTGCTCACGGCAGAGCGCGCGATACGCCGCGTTCGTCACCGCCGCCATCGGGGCGAGGACGAGCGGGCTGTCGATGTCGAGGCGGCCGAGGCGCATGGGTCGTGGGGCGTCGGGGTCCGGCCGGTGCAGGCTGGTCGCCGAGCGCCGGCGGCGCAAGCGAGAATCGACGGATTCGGCGTCGCGTCAGTCGTCGTCGACCGTGAGCCGCTCGATCATGCGCCACGAGCGCAGGTCCTCGTCGTACGCCCACGTCTCTTCGTACGTGGTCTCGCGGATGCGCGTCGACGGCAGCTGCCACCACTGAACCCACACCTCGACGATCGCCGAGCGACGGTCCTCCTGCAGCTCGACGCGCTCGATCTCGTATTCGGTCACTTCGTAGTCGTCGCCGAGGGCGTCGTAGGCGCCGAGAAACTCTTCGCGTTCGAGCTCGTCGACGTACCCGGAGGCCTCGCCGACACGTCCCCACCGCAGGTGCTGGTGAAACGTGTTCACCTGCTCCTCGAGCACGGACTCGGGCGTGCGCACGACCGACGAACAGGCGGCGATCGGGGCCGCGAGGGCGACGACGAGGGCGGTGGACAGCAGGGCGCGCAGCATGGCGAAGCAGGGGCTCGGGGGCCGCGTACCGTCGAGGGCGGCGGTGCACGGTGCGTGTCCTACCCTCGCACACCCCCCGGCAGACGCAAGTTCACCGCCGTTCGGCCGGCGGATTCGGTGCTCTGGAGCTAGCGGAGGTACCGCTCGATGTTCGCTTCGTGTTCGGCGAGCGTGGCGGCGAACGCGTGGCGCCCGGTGCCGTCCTGCATCGCGACGAAGAAGAGCAGGTCCGGCTCGTCGGACGGCTGCAGCACGGCCTCGATGGACGCCGGCCGGGGCGATGCGATCGGCGTCGGCGGCAAGCCGTCGTGCGCATAGGTCGACCAGGCGTTCGGCTCGCGGCGGCACCAGCGGGGGGACGGCGTCTCGCGGTAGCGGTCGGGCCCGTACACGCACGTCGGGTCCGTCTGCAGGCGCATCCCGCGGTCGAGGCGGTTCCAGAACACCCGCGCGATGCGCGGGCGCTCGGCGTCGACGCGGGCCTCGCGCTCGACGAGGCTGGCGAGGATCAGCACGTCGTATCGCGTGTAGCCGTCCGGGATCACCGCACCGTCGAACGCGGCGTCCTGCGCAGCCATCGCGTGGGTCACGAGCCGGTCGAGCACCGCGTCGAGTGGGGTCGGGTCGTCGAAGGTCCACGTCTCGGGGGCGAGCCATCCCTCGAGGGTCGGCGCGTCGAGCCCGTACTCGGCGATGCGATCGGCAGACCCGGTCGCCGCGACGAAAGCCTCCCGGTCGACGAGCCCGGACTCCGCGAGCACGTCGGCGGTCTGCCACCGGTTGAGCCCCTCGGGGATCGTCACGGTGATCGACGGTCGCTCGCCGGGCTCGCACAGGGTGGTCAGCACCTCGCGCGGCGTCGAGTCTGCGGCGATCGTGTGGCCGCCCGCCTGCAGGCAGCGATCGAATCCGAGCACGCGCACGGCGAGGGGCCAGCGCGGATCCGGCGGCGTGATCCCGTCGTCGATGAGTCCGGCGATGACCGACGCCGGCGTGGCGCCGACCTCGACCTCGACGAACGCTTCCGACGTCACGACCGGTCGCTCGAGCCACGTGTAGGCCCAGGCGACGACCGCCACCATCAGCGAGCTGACGAAGGCGAGCAGGATCGCGAACGCGCGCAGCCACCGCTTCACGAGCGCCCCGCGCGAGCCTGCATCCAGCTCTGCAGGATCAGGGTGGCGGCGACCTGATCGATCACCTGCTTTCGGTTCTTGCGGCGCACGTCCCCCTCGAGAAGGGCGCGCTCGGCCACCGCGGTGGTCATCCGTTCGTCCCACCGCTCGATCTCGACGTCGAGCACGGCTTCGAGCCGGTCGACGAACCGCTGTGTGCGGCGAACAGCATGCCCGGCCGAACCGTCGAGGTTCACCGGCCACCCGACGACGACGCAGCCGACGCCGAGCTCGTCGACGAGGGTCGCGATGCGAGCCGCGGCGTCCTTCGGCGGGCGGGCGGCGACGGTCTCGACCGGGGTCGCGATCCGGCCGGTCGGGTCGGTGACGGCCACGCCGATGCGGGCGGCGCCGATGTCGAGAGCGAGGGTGCGCATGGGCGGACGATGCCACACGCCGTCGTGGCGGGCCACCGAATCCGGGGCGAGGGGGGCGACAGGCGCGGGGCGTCGACCGCGTCGATGCAGTGACCATGCGGGTTCGCGACGTACGAGTGGCGTCCTCGTCGCGGTCGATCGCATCCCCGTGCGGCGGATCACGGTGAAGCGCGTCAAAAACTCGCGATGTGCGACAAGGTGGGACATGATCTGAAGCTGGATCCGCAGGGTTTCGCTGCAAGCATTTGAAAATGTAGCGGAAATTTTGCGAAACAGGGTGTGCTCCAACATGCTCCGGCGTAGGCAACTGTCCTACATGTAGGAGCGACACCATGGCACAGTCCCCGATCCCGCCCGTCTCTGGCACGCACACCGTCCAGCCCACGCCCTTCTTGAAGTGGGTCGGCGGCAAGACGCGGCTGCTCGCGCAGCTCGACGACCTGTTCCCCGCGGACTTCGGGCACTACCACGAGCCCTTTGTCGGCGGCGGGGCCGTGTTCTTTCACCTCGGACCGCCGACGGCGACGCTGAGCGACATCAACGGGCGCCTGATCGAGACGTACCGGGCCGTGCGCGACGACGTGGACGGCCTGATCGAGCGGCTCGATCACCACCGTCGGCGCCACAACCGGGCGTACTACTACCAGTCGCGCTCGCGCCTGAACGCGCCCCGGGGCCTCGACTCGGTCGATCGCGCCGCGCTCTTCATGTACCTGAACAAGACCTGCTTCAACGGGCTGTATCGCGAGAACCGCAGCGGCGAGTTCAACGTCCCGATGGGGCGCTACAAGGACCCGTCGCTCTACGACGAGTCGCGCCTTCGCGCGGCGTCGCGGCGCCTGCAGCAGGTCGACCTGCGCATCGACGGCTTCAAGAGCGTGCTCGACCGCGCCGAGGAAGGCGACTTCGTCTACTTCGACCCGCCGTACGTGCCGCTGAACGCGACGAGCTCGTTCACCGGGTACGCGAAGGGCGGCTTCGACGCCGACATGCAGGTGCAGCTCGCCCAGACGTTCGATGCCCTCGCGAAGCGCGGCGTGTTCGTCATGATGAGCAACAGCAACGCGCCTCTGGTGCACGAGCTGTACGCCGGTTGGCGCATCGAGAAGGTGATGGCGCCCCGGTCGATCAACTCACGGTCCGACAAGCGCGGCGCCATCGCCGAGGTCGTCGTCCGCAGCTGGTGATTCCGGCTCCGCAGCCGGGCCTGGGCTCGGGCTCGGGCTCGAGCTCGGCGCGGGATCCGGGTCCGAAGGCTGTGCGGTGGTGAGGCGCCGCCCGGGTCCCGTGCGACCGCGCAGCCGCGAGACCGCGTCCACCGTATCCGCGTCGGTCTCGTCGGGGATGAGCACGAACACGTGGTCCCCTTCGCTGAGCACGACCGGCCCCCGGGGGGCGACGATGCGACCGTCGCGCACGATCGCCGCGAGGGCGACGGTCGACGGCAGGTCGAGGTCGGCGATGCGCACGCCGCACGCCGGGTGGGCGCCGTCGATCGCGACATCGACGATCGCGCTGCCCGGCGGCGCGATGCCCCCGAGCTCGAGGCTCACCGGCGGCACTGGCTTCGGCGGGTCGAGCAGGTCGAGCCGGCGAGCGAGGGGGATGAGGGTCAGGCCCTGCAGCGTCGTCGCGAGCAGTACGACGACGAACACGACGTGAAAGATCCGCTCACCGCCGGAGTGCCCGGCGAGCAGCGGGACCATCGCCAGAATGATCGGGACGGCGCCCTTCAGGCCGCCCCACGACAGCAGCGCGATCTCGGCGCGCTCGAAGCGCATGCCGACGAGGCGAAGCGGAGCCACGGCTGCGATCACCGCGATCGGGCGAGCCACGAGCACCGCGAGGGTGGTCCCGAGGGCGAGCGGCAGGATGTCGCCGACGAGCTCCGGCGAAGCGAGGAGCCCGAGCACGAGAAAGAGCGAGATCTGCGCGAACCACGCCGCCGAATCGAGCAGGTGCTCGACCTCGCGGCGAAAGTGCACGCGCCCGCGCCCCATGAAGTGCCCGGCAAGGTAGGCCGCGAGAAACCCGTTGCCGCCGAGTTTCGTCGACAGGGCGTACACACCGAGTCCGCCGGCGAGGGCGAGCACGGGATACAGGCCCGGGCTGTCCTTTGGCGGCATGTGGTTCACGAGCGCCCGCAGACCGTGGCCGGCGAGGATGCCGTACACGGTGCCGAGTCCGAGCTGCACGACCATGCCGAGGACCATGTCGCTGGCCTGCATGGTGCCGGTGACCACGAGCGAGGTCATCGCCACGGTCAGGTAGATGCTGACCGGGTCGTTGGTGCCGGACTCCGCCTCGAGCATACCTGCGAGGCGACTGCGCAGCCCCTGCCCCTTGAGCACGTTGAACACGGCCGCGGCGTCGGTCGGGGCGACGATCGCGCCCAGAAGGAGCGCCTCGCCGAGGTTCATCCCGGCGAACGCGACGAGGGAGCCACCGACCACGGCCATCTTCACGATCACGCCGACGGTCGCGAGCGACATCGACGGCACGAGCGCCGCACGCAGGCTGGACGGCTCGGTCTCGAATCCGCCGGCGAAGACGATCAGCGCGAGGGCGACGAGGCCGAGTTCGTACGCGAGCGCGTAGTCGTCGAACGCGTACCCGACCGGCCCCGCCTCACCGACGAAGAGCCCCAGCGCCACGAAAAGCAGCATGGCCGGTGCACCATACCGGCGGGCCACACGGACGCTGGACACGGCCAGCATCACGAGGATGGCGGCCGCGAGGATGATCCACTCGGTCACGAGCGCGCTCGGGCAGAGGGGTCGGGCTCGACGCCGCCGCAAGATGGGTCCAGTTCACCGGTGTGCAAGGCCACGCGGGGCATCGCGCGGTGGTTCGTCGAGCCGGCGCGGGCGCAGGTCAGCGGCATCGCCGTGTGTCGGCTTCCATCCCGAGCAGCGGCGCCGGATCGACCCGGTCCCCGCCGGGGGTCTCGATGTCGATGTGGACGTGGGGCAGGTCGTACTGCACCGCCGTGCCGCCCATGAGGCCGATCTCCTGGCCGGCTTCGACCTCGTCGCCGACGGCGAGGCCCGGGTGGATCGCGCCGAGGTGCATGTACCGGATCTGGTGGCCGTCGAGCGGTGGGCCAATCCCTTCGGTGACGATGACGGTGCCGGACCGCCAGGAGCCGTAGTCGCGGGTGAAGTAGTGCACCGGGCCATACCCGCGGACGGTCTCGCCGCGGGGCAGCGCACGGCCGCCGCGCTCGGTCGTGCCGCCGCGGGTGTCCGGGCGGCCGAACTGCGCCGGGTCGTCCTCAGGGCGCCCGATCATCGTGATACGGGCGCGGACCATCGACCGGATCGGCGTGCCGACACCGGCGGAGTCGCCGACGCCGCCGAGGTCGAGGCCGCGATGCTGTCGCCGCCCGCCATCGCGACAATCGCCGAACGTGCCGAAGATGTGGTCGAGCGCGTAGGGCAGCGCGACGCCAGGCGCGAGGTCGTCGACGATCACCGGCTCGCGCACGAGCGAGCGCCCGTCGTCGTCGAGGATGGGGGCGTCGATCTCGAACTCGACCGTCTGGCCGCCGCCGCACCCGCCCGCGCCGACGGCGCACGCCAGGGCCAGCAGAGCACAGGCGGTCGCGACGCGGTTCACGGCGCCGGGTACTGCCGCGGCGCCATACCGAGCTCGGCGCGCAGGCCGTTGATGCCGGCCATCACCTCGGCCATCCGCGCGCGGACGGCCTCGACCTCGGCCATCATCGAGGCGATCTGGGCATCGATCGGCTGACGGGCCGGGCCCTCGAGGGTCGCCGCCGCCTGCTCGATGGGCGCGATCTGGTTGAGGAGCCGCTGCTCTTCGAACGCCAGCTGGTCGAACTCGACGCGGTACTGCTGGTACATCGGGTTCGAGCGCAGGGTGACCGTGTTCTGTCGGGTCGCCTCGATGACGGCCCCGTTGTCCATCAGGATCGTGTCGAGCGAGCTGAGCTCGGACCAGGCGTAGTCGTGGTCGAACCCGACCCGCTCGTCGCCCTCGAGGATGCCGTCGTCGATGATCTGACGGATGGGTCCGGCGCAGGTCTCGAACGCGGGCAGCATCGCGACGAAGGCGTCCCAGTCCTCGGCCCCGGACGCCTGCACGAGCGGCCCGAGGCGCTCTTCGAAGCAGGGGAAGTTGTCGTAGAACGCGACCAGCGCGCGGTCCGCTTCCTCGCGGCGGCGCTGCTCGGCGAGCCCGGCGTTGGCCGACTCGAGGCACTGGATGGCGCGCATCCGGAACGGCTCGAACGGCGCGGTCGTGACGGGCGTCGCCGCCGCGATCGCGCTCTGGAAGTCACCGGTCAGGGTGCGGTCGAAGCAGGTACGGATCGCCTCGTAGTCCTGCTCCTGCTGGGGGTGCCAGCCGGCGCGGGGGCCGAACGTGTCGCGCCACGCCTCGCCCATGAAGTCGAGGCGGGCCATGTTGGCGGCGCAGTCGAGGTTCAGGTTCGCGCAGGTCTGCGTGAGCGCGCTGGACGGGATGCCGCCGCCGTACCCGGGGGCGAGGATGTACAGCACGCCGAACTCGCGGTGTGCCGTGACCATGTCGCCGGCCTGGAAGGCGCCGTCGGCGACGACGAACACAGCGTCGGGCGCGATACCTCGCTCGGGCCACGGCGTCAGGTAGGGCGCGGCCTGAGGCGTCGTCGTTACCGTCGCATTCGTGGTGCCGGAGTTCGACGACCCGCCGCCGTCGAGCTGGGCCGCGCCACAGGCCACGACGCTGCAGGCGAGCGCGGTCGTGGCCGCGAGACGGAAGGCGGTTCGGGCGATCGAAGTCATCGTCGGTCCAGAGTTCGGCCGGGTGCAGATCGGCGCGACGCTCTACCACACCGAACTGACGATGAAAACGTGCGAGGCTACGCTCAGGTCTGGCGAGCCCGCTCGAGGTTGCGTGTGGCGAGCGCGACGATCGCGGGATCGCGGCCGTCGTGCACGACCCGGGTCCACTTCTCGACGGCCCGGGCGACCTCGCCGAGCGAGGCCAGGGCGACGCCGAGGTAGGTGTCGGCGACGTCGCGGCAATCGGGGACGCGGGCGGCGTCGCCGAGGGGTTCGACCGCCTCACTGGCGCGCCCTTCGCGGACGAGGAAGACACCGAGTCGCAGTAGCGCTCGGCCGGACGTGGGCTCGAGGCGGACGAGGCTGCGGAGCGCCGTCTCGAGGTCTCCGCGGGCGTCGGCCTTCTCGGCGAGGCGCGCGGTCGCCAGCCAGCTCTCGGTGTCGTCACGGGCTTCGGCGCGAGCGCGGGCCGCGGCAACTGCGTCGGTGTCTCGGCCGGCATCGGCAAGGGCCGCGACGCGTGCTTTCAACGCTGCGTCGGGCTCGCTCCAGGAGGCGTCCGCAGTGACGGCGCGGGCGAGGTGGGCCCACGCGTCCTCGGATCGCGCGAGCGGTACGTCGCCGGAGGCGTCGAGCAGCGCCTGATTGTCGGCGTCGAAGAGCACCGCCTCGAACGCGACGTCGTCTCCGTCGTATGCGGGCACGGCGGGAGCGCCGACCTCGGCAGCGATCGAAGCGAGGAGCTGGCCCCACAACCGCACGAGGGACTCGGGCACCGAGGCCTCGCCGGTCCAGACCCAGGACGCAGAGATGGCGCCCGTGCTGGCTTCGACCCGATCCCAGCGTGCGACGAATCGGCCGTCGTCGCGGTGCACGGACCCGACGATTGCCGCGTTCGCACCGAGGCGCTCGGCCTCGCGGCGGGCGACCTCGGCGGGCACTGCGCCCTCGACGATGACGTGCGCCGCCCGGCCGCCGCGTCGCGCCACCCACGGCTCGTGTACGACGCCGAACTCGGCCAGCCGCGCGGCGGCACGGGCGGGCAACTGCCGCGCCAGAATGCCCTGGGCGGCGTCGGTGCGATGCGTCGAAAATGGCAGAATGGCGAGCATGGATCCTCGGCGAGCGACCGAGAACCTGGCGCCGAGTGCCGGTGCGCGCAAGGTTGCCGCCGGGTCGCGGGCTCCGTCCGGTCCGTGTCCACCACCACACGTGCGGGGCGTGCTCGCGCACGAGGATCAGGCAGCAGTGAAGCGGGGAGTGCGTCGTCGGTGGGGTGACGAACCGGGTGCGCGACGGTGGCGCGTCCTCGAGGTTCCGGCGGATCGCGCGCCGTCTGCGCAGGCTCGGATCGACGTCCGGGGCGACGAACTGTCAGAACTCGCCTTGCTCGTCGTCATCGATCTGCCTAGGTTTGGGAATACTCTGCAGCCCAACACGCCAGCCGTGCGCAGCCTGCCCGTTCACATCGCCCTCGTTCTGACCGCCACGACTGTCGTGGCAGTGCTGACCGCGTGCGGTGTCGACGCCACGTCGGCGCCGTCGGTGTCGTCGGACGCGGGGCACCCGGACGCGGCGGGTGCGCTGATGGCGGACGCGGGCATCGCGCCGGGGAGCGTGCCGTCGATCGAGCCGGTTGATGGCGCCTACTGTGCGCTGGACGACGTAGCGACCGAGGACCTCGGTGGCTGGGTCGACGAGTTCAGCCCGGCCGAGCTGCCCGACGAGCCGTGGGCCGACGTGGCGGGCCGGTGTGGGGACGACGTCGAGACGCTGTCGTGGCGGCTGATGAATTGTGAGCGCGCTGCGCGGGGCATCCCTCCGGTGGCATGCGACCTGCGTCTGGTGTGGGCCGGCCGTCAGCACTCGGTCGACATGCGGACGTCGCGGCACTTCGGCCACGACTCCGCAGACGGTCGCACGACCTTTGATCGCCTCGACGCTCTCGGGCTCGAGTGGTCATGGGCGGGCGAGAACCTGGCGATGTACGACGACGTCGTCGACGCCCACGCGGGGTGGATGCGTTCGCCCGCGCACCGGCGGAACATCCTGAATGACCAGTACGTGCTGGGCGGCGTCGGCGCCGTGCAGGGCGGCGAGCGCTACTATCTGACCGAGCTCTTCCTGCGGCCCTGACCGCGGAGCTCGGAGAGGCCGATGTGACGTTCGAAGGGGTGTGCGTCGGCGCAGGCGAGGGAGCGCGCGCATTGAAGGCGCGTCGCAGTCAGCTTGCGTGCGAACGGGCCGCGTGGCATCCCCCTGCCGCACCCCGGAGACGACCATGTGGCGTTGGATTCTGCGGCCTCTGCTCTTCACGCTCGATGCCGAGCGAGCGCACCACGTGACGATGCGACTCTTCGCGGCCCTGGTCGCGCTGGGGCCGATTCGCGCGCTGGTGCGATGGTGGTACGGGACGAGCGACGCTCGGCTGCGGGTGTCGGCGTTCGGGCTCGACTTCGACGGGCCGGTCGGGCTGGCGGCCGGGTTCGACAAGGACGCCCGTTGGTACAATGCGCTGCATGCGCTCGGGTTTGACTTCGTCGAGGTTGGCACACTGACCGGGCAGGCGCAGGCGGGCAACCCGACGCCGCGCCTGTTTCGCATCCCGGCGGACAAGGCGTTGCTGAACCGGTTCGGGTTCAACAACCGGGGGTCCGAGGCGGCCGCGGCGGACCTGCGGGATGCGCACATCGAGCCGGTTCTCGGCGTGAACATCGGCAAGTCGAAGGTGGTGCCGAACGAAGACGCCGCATCGGACTATCTGGCGAGCCTGGAGCGGCTGCAGTCGCGGGCGGCGTACATTGCGGTGAACGTGAGCTCGCCGAACACGAAGGGCTTGCGGGACCTGCAGCAGGCGGACGCGTTGCGGGCGCTGCTGGACGCGATCTGCCGGCGCAACGAGGCGCTGGCGGCGGACCGCGGGGTGGATCGCCCGCCGGTGCTGGTGAAGATCGCGCCGGACATGACCGGCGAGCAGGTCGACGAGATCGTGGCTCTGTGCCGCGAGGTCGGCATCGACGGGATCATCGCGACGAACACGACGATCGCCCGCGAGCCGCTGACGACCCCCGCTGCGGAGGTCGAGGCGCTGGGTGCCGGCGGACTGTCGGGCGCGCCGCTCACGGATCGCAGCCGAGCGTTCGTCGCGGAGCTCTACCGCAAGGTCGACGGCGCCTTCCCGATCATCGGCGTCGGCGGGATCATGAACGGCGATGACGCGTGGGAGATGATGCGCGCCGGCGCATCACTCGTGCAGGTGTACTCGGGGTTCGTGTACGGCGGCCCCGGCTTCGTCCGCGACATCCACCGCACACTGCAACGCAAGCTCGACGAGCGCGGCCTCACATCGATCACCGAGATCGTCGGCGAAGCCGCCTGAGCCTGTCCCGCCTGAGCCCGTCCGAAGGTCGTTCCTGAGCTCCGCCTGAGCCCGTCCGCCTGAGCCCGTCCGAAGGTCGTTCCCAGAGCCCTGTCCGAAGGTAGTTCCGGCTGAGCCCTGCCCGAAGGTAGTTCGACGCGCTTTGGCCCCACTCCTGATCCCCGCCCGACGGTAGTTCGATCGACCTCCACAGGCCGTCCGGGCTGAGCCCTGCCCGAAGGTAGTTCGACGCGCTGTGGCCCCACCTGTGATCCCTGCCCGACGGTAGTTCGATCGACCTCCGCAGGCCGTCCGAAGGTTGTTCGACCCGGACGAAACCGCCGGTCTGCATCCGGCCCCAGACGCCTGTCCGAAGGTCGTTGTCCTCGTTGCGTGTTCGCTGGTCCGCATGCAGTCCAGCGGCTGGCCCCTCGGGTGCAACTCGGTCGTGCGAGGAAGGTAGATTCGCGTGCGTGCGCCGAACACCAGGCAACAATCGGGCGCACTGAACGACCGATGGGGAGAACCCGACCCCGGAGGACCCCGTGACGCACCCCAGACGCGTTCTACCCGACACGGTTGTCGAAGTGACCCAGCGGACACTTGCTCGCACGTTTCGGTTTCTGCCCCGTGCGGAGATCTCCAATCTGTTCCTGTACGTCCTCGGCGTAGCTTCGGAACGCTACAACGTGCGGCTCCACGGGTTCTCGCTGATGGCGACGCACTACCACCTGCTCGTGCATGATGTGGACGGGCGGCTTCCGATCTTCGTGCAATATGTGAACTCTCTGGTCGCTCGAGCGATCAACGCGATGCAGGGGGAATCGGACAAGGTATGGTCCGGGTCGGGCTACGTTGCCGTTTGCCCGCAGTCGGCCGACGATGTCATGGCCCGAATGGTGTACGGCCTTGCCAACCCGTCTGCGGCGGGCCTCGTCAATCGTGTCGAAGACTTCCCGGGCCTCGTCATCACGCCGAATCGGATCGGGGTGGTGAACAAGGTACAGCGTCCGGAGTTCTTCTCGCGAAAGGGTACGCAGATGCCTGAGTGCGTCGACGTTCGATTCGATGTCCCGGATGGCTGGGACCACATCGGCCTTGAGCAGTATCGCGAGGAGTTGGCGTCGCGGCTGCGTGAACGGGAGGCTCGGCATCGTGCCCAGCGAAAGGCCGACGGCGTCGCCGTGGTCGGCGCGAAAAGGCTCGGTCAGGTGGCTGCGGGCCGTCGATCCTCGAGCTGGGAGGCGTGGTTCACGCTGAAGCCGGTGATCGCGGCGAAACTGAAATCGCAGCGCGTCGCTGCGATTCGTGTACTGCGTGCGTTTCGCGATGCCTACCGGGCCGCGTGGGAAGCGTGGAGGGCGGGCGACCGGGATCGCGCGTTTCCGTCCGGGACGTGGTGGATGGCACGCTACGCCGGAGTCACCATCGGATAGTCGAACGCGAGGGTGCAAGAACAGGGGTCGAGTCAGCCGTTCGGGCAACTGCGCGGCCACGTTGCACGGTTGCTGCAACCTGTATCGATCGCGGTGTGGACATGGACTTCTGGTGCCCAGCTGCCCACGAATTCGTGGATGGCGCCGTGTTCGCGGTGTCGCGGCCGTCGTTCGATGCGTCGACCCGGCGGATGACCGTCATGCGAGGCTTCCGAGAACAGGACCTGGGATCGCAGGACACCACAACCGTCGGACGGGTCTTCAGGGACGGGTCTCACGCAGGGGGCGAACTCCGACGGTCAATGCGGTCCTCGTCGTTGGAGTATCGCACCGTCTCTTGTCGGGCCCGCGTGTCTCGGGGCAGTGCATGACCTTCGGTCGAGTCTCCGGGTCGCGGAGCATCGCACAACCTTCGGTCGGGTTGTGGAGCTGGAGGTGACGCGGCGCACTACCTTCGGTCGGGTGGTGGAGCCCCGTCGCGGGGCCGTCAGATGGCTCGGGGGACGATGGTAGCGACGTCGACGTCGAGGCGGAGTCCGAGGTGGCGTTCGACGTAGTCGCGCTGGTCGCGGGCGGCGCGGAGCTCGAGGGTCGCGTCGTCGTGCGTGAGGATACGCAGCTCAAGGCGGTCGCCGCGGACCTCGGCGGCCAGGCTGTGGACGTTGCCGCGGTGCCCGCGATCGAGGGCGTTTGCGATCCGGATCAGCGCCGACAGCTTCTTCACCGTCTCGCGGTCCCGGGGCGCGAGCGCCATGTAGTTCTCGTGGCTCGACTTCGGCGCCGACCGCCGGTGGTAGCGCGCTACGTTGGCGATGATCAGCCGTTCGCGGTCCGTGAACCCCGCAAGGTCGCCGTTGCGGATGATGTAAAGGCTGTGCCGATGGTGGCCTCGCCGCGCGATGGCGTTGCCGACGTTGTGCAGAATCGCCGCGAATTCGAGCCACTCGCGCTCCGGCTGGCCGAGCCCGTGCACCGACCGGGTCGCCTCAAAGAGCCGAGCCGCCAGCCGCGCGACGTTTCGCGGGTGCGCCGTCGAGTTGTAGAAGCGGTTCGCGAGCAGCAGCACGCTGCGCCGCCGCGGGTCGGGCACGTCCTGCGTCATCCGCAGGCCCGGCCGGTTGCGCTCCAGGTAGTCGACGATCATGCCCTCGCGCAGCGCCGCGTCGACGAACGTGAATCCGTCCGCATCCAGCGTGTCCACGAGCGTGTCGAAGAGCACCGTGCCCACCACGATCGTGTCGCGGCGCTTGTCGTCCACCGCATCCAGCGTCGCGATGCCCATGTCGTCGAGGCCGAGCACCCGCTCCGCCGTCTCGCTGAGAACGACCTTCGGTACGTGGTTCGGCTCCACCGGATCTGCGCCGCCGCGGGTGTCGTTGCACAGGCGGGTCACTGCGTTTGCCGTGCCGCTGGTGCCCAGCACGATGTCGAACCCCGACCGGCGTACAGCGTCGAGCGCTGCGCCGCCCTGGTCGCGGATGAACGACCGGAGCGCCTGCACGTCTTCGGCCGACGCCGGCGACTCCGGCAGAAACCGTTCCCGCAGGCGGCGGACGCCGAGCTTCGTCGACCGCACCACGTACTCGCGGCGCTGATCGGCGACCACGAACTCGACCGATCCACCGCCCACGTCGACGATCAGGGCCCGGCGGGACCCGAACGGCCAGATCTCGCGCGTGCCGAGGTAGATCAGCCGGCCTTCTTCGACCCCCGTGATGATGCGCGCCCGCACCCCGACCTCGTCGGCCACCCGCGTGATGAAATCCGAACCGTTGCGCGCTTCGCGAGTCGCCGACGTCGCTACCGCGATCGTGTCGTCGACGTGATACCCGTCTGCGAGCTGCTTCAGCCGACGCAGGGCGGCAAGTCCGCGCTCCTGCGCGGCCTCGCTCAGGTAGCCCGTCGACAGCGTCTCGTCGCCCAGGCGGGCCATCTCCTTCATTCGGTCGATGACCTCGATGTTCCCCTCGCCGTCGATCCGGGCGACGATGAGGTGAATCGAGTTCGAGCCGATGTCGATCGCGGCGAGCTTCATGCGTCGTCGGGGTGGGGCGACGTGGCGAGCGCGAGCAGCGCGCAGGGCGTCTCGCGGGCAATGCGCTCCACCGTGCTGCCGACCAGGAGGCGCTGCAACCCCGTGCGCCCCAGCGTCGCCGCGACAATGAGCTCCGCCTCGGTGTCTCGGGCGTGCTCCAGAATCTCGGCTGCTGCCGGCCCCGAGCGGACATGCTGCACGACGTGGTCCGGCGCCGGATCGGCCGCGCGCAGGCGGTCGCACACGCGCTTCAGGTCCGTCGCCGACTGCTCGACCATCGACGCCTGAAACCGCTCCGAGATGGCCGCCGACGTGGGTACGTCGGCAACGCTCGAGAACTCGTTGATGTGCAGCACGTCGAGGACGGCGCCCTCGTCGGCGGCGATCCCAGCGGCAAGGTCCGCCGCGCGGTTGCTGTGGTCCGAGAAGTCGACCGGCGCGAGCACGCGGGACCACGGTCCCGTGGCGCCCGTCGCCACCAGCACGTCCACCGCCGCGTGCCGGATCAGCCGCTCGGCCGTCGAGCCGAGCAGCATCCGCTCGAGGGGAGTGACGCCGACGCGGCCGACGATGATGAGGTCGGCGTCCTCGTCGAGGGCGAATCGAGTGAGCGCCTCGTGGGGGATGCCCGACGCCACGGCGATCGCGACGTCGTCGGCACCCGCCGCGGTGGCGTCGTCGAGCTCGCGAGCGGCGTGCTCTTCGAGCAGCTCCAACACCTCGCCCTGGCTGACCGGCGGCGCCGTCCAACCCGGCGCGTCCGGCCGGTCTTCGATGACGTGCATCAGCGTGACGCGGGCCCCATGGGCCGCGGCGAGACGGCGCGCGATGGCGAACGCCGGTGCCGACGCGGCTGAGAAGTCCGTGCCGACGAGGATGTGATCGAGATCCCGAAACATCGCAGCTCCACGCCCGGGGTGTGCCCCCCGGGCACGGTGCCACCGCGCGTCGGGGACCGTCAAGGCGCCCCGGGGCGGAATGCCGGCCTGCGCACCCCGGTTCGACGTACGCAGCTACGCCGTGCAGGGATTGCGCCCGCGCGCGTGGCTCGATAGAACCTGCCGACTCGCCTCGCCCGCCCGAGTGGCATCGGATGAATCTCGCCTTCGCATCGGCCCCCGCGGCTGCCATCGCTCGCTTCGTCGCCGTCAGCGCGCTCGTCGTGCTCGCCCTCGTGGGCGTCGCGGTCGCGCCGGCGAACGCTCAGGACGGCGAGGTCCCCGACGGGTACGCCCAGCTCGTCGTGATCACGAACTTCGACAACACCGAAGTCGAGATCAACGGCACGTCGTACCCCTACGAGTGGATCTACGACGACATGAACGGCGTCCTGCTGCCGTCCGAGCGGTTCTATCGCGTCGTCGTGCGCACCTCGCCCGAGCAGAGCCGGAGCTTCCGGTTCACGCTGCAGAACCGCGAGGTCCGGCTGCTCGTGGTGGACGTCGAGAACATGGGCGCCGCCCCGAGCCCGCAGGCGTCGACCCGCCCGTCGCGGTCGGATGACGACGAGGACGAGGAAGAAGAGGACGAAGACGAGATCGGCTACCTCGGCGTGAGCTCGTCGCCGCGCGGCATCGTGCACGTCGACGGTGAAAGCACCGGCATGCGCACGCCCGCCCGCCGCATCGAGCTCGAGCCCGGCCGGCACGAGGTCACCGTTTACTACGACGAAGAAGAGACAATGTCCGAGGTGAAGCACGTCCTCATTCGTCAGGGCGTGAACACCAACGTCTTCTTCCGACTGAGCCGCGAGCGTCAGGAGCAGGAAGAAGAAGAGTAGGGCCGCGTCCGTGTCGCGGACTCCACCCGCGCGGCGTCGCGCTATCGAGTCTGCACGGTCACCGTGAGCGTCGCGTCCCCGGTCACGCGATCGCCGTCCAACCAGGCGTCGCAGGTCGTGTCGTCGAGCAGATGCGACCGAAAGAACGCGACCATCGTCGCCCGCGCGAAGTCGCGCGCCGCACCGGGGTCGTCGCCGGCTGCACACGTCGCGCACACCAGCGGGTTCGAGCACGCGTCGAGAAAGTCGAGGTGCCCGGCATCGGGCAGCGTCCAGGCCCACGCCGGCCCCGGCGCCGCGTCGAAGTACCGCTGGTAGTTGTCGTCCGTCGGCGCGCACGCCGGCCCGAAGATGCCCGACTCGCCGGCCAGACCGGCGCCCACCAGCCCGAGGGGGCGATCGAGGTCGTCCATCCGCTCCGGCGTGACGCTCGGGAAGTCCGTCGGGTTGCTGCCGAACGGTGGCCCCGCGTCTACCGGGTCCACCCCGAACACCGCAGCGAACCGTGCGTCGTCGGCCGCGGCCAGGAGCGACTGCTTGCCGCCTCGGCTGTGCCCGGCGATCCCGATGGCGCCGTCGAGGTAGCCGCCGTCGTATCCGTCCGAGGTCGACAGCAGATGGTCGAGCCACGCGATGGCGTCGGCGCCGAGCTCGGCGTGGGTGCGCGCCGAGATCAGGTTGTCGCCGATCGTCGGCAGCACCGCGACGAACCCGTGCGACGCGAGCCACTCGCCGTAGGTCGTGAACTCCGCCGCCGTGAGCTGGAAGCCGTGGTTGAAAATCACCAGCGGCAGGGCCTCGGTGGCTTCGGCGGGCACGAAGACCTCGGCCTCGAACGTGCCGGCGGTGCTGCGCGGTAGTGTGATCGTCGAGCGGGTCACCCGCAGCGGGCCTCGGCGCCACGGCGTGTGCGTCTCGCAGGTCACCGGCACGCCGGAGTCGGGTTCGACGACGTCGGGCGCCGCGTCCGTGCCGGTGTCGACGGTCGCGTCTGCCGCCGCATCCTCGCCGCCGCTGTCGCCAGCCCCGGTGTCCGTGGGCGGCGTGTCCGGCGTCGCGTCTTCGCTCGGCGCGTCCTCGCCGCCATCGGCGGTCGCGTCGCCCGCATCGGCGTTCGCAGCATCGCTCGTGGCGTCCGTGCTCGTGTCACCGCCGATGTCGGCCGTTCCAGCGGGGGCGCCGTCGTCGCCGCAGGCGTACGAACCAGCAAGCAGCAGCGCGAACGCACAGGACAGGGTCCGGTTCATCGTGATTCCGTCGTGGGGGTGGGCTCGGCGACTTCAGATGCGCCGAGCGCGCGAGAGATGCGATGGGCGGTGTCGAGGACTTCCATCGCGGCAGAGTGCCCCTGATGCCGCGTGCGTCCGGCGTCGTCTCGCGTCAGCACCGTGAACACGCCGAGGCAGAGGACGAGCCCGACCGCGACGAAACCCGGATTCGAGAACCGCGCCCAGTCGAACCGGTCCCGGATGTCGTCGGGCTCGGCGTAGTCTCGCAGATCGAAGGGTTCGGTCACGGTTCGGTCACGGTGCGGCGGTCCTGGTCGGCGGGCGCGGGGTTTGCTAGACGAGGCTCGCGCCCCGGTCGGCGGTGCCGCGCGGCTTCACGCCACGGTGACCCCGACGCGGACTGCGCGCAACCCCGCCCGCCCCGAGCTCGCCATGCGGTCGACGAAACCCCGCGCATTTCGCGACCCGGTGCACGACATCATCTCGTGGAAGGACGAGCCCGAGCTCGGGCGCATCGTCGGCGCGTTGATCGACACCCGCGAGGTCCAGCGGTTGCGCCACGTGCGCCAGCTCGGGCTCGCCAGCCTCGTGTTTCACGGCGCCGAGCACTCGCGCTTCGCCCACAGCCTCGGGGTGGCGCATCTGGCGCGGCGGATGTGTGACCGGGTCGCCGCCGACCTCGAACCCGGCGACCGCATCGCCATCATCGCCGCCGCGTTGCTGCACGACGTCGGGCACGCGCCGTTCAGCCACGTGATGGAGCGGGTGTTCGACTTTCACCACGAGGACTACTCGGCGGCGATCGTCCTGGACCCGGACAGCGAGGTGAACGCGGTGCTCGCCGAGGTGGACGCGACGCTGCCGCAGCAGGTCGCCGACATCCTTGCCGGCCGCTGGGACCACTGGGGTCGGGCGATCGTGTCGAGCCAGCTCGACGCGGACCGCGGCGACTACCTGCTGCGCGACGCCCACATGACGGGCGTCGAGGTGGGGCGATACGACCTCGAGCGCATCCTGCTGCTGCTTGACCACGACGACGCGGGTCTCATCGTCGGCGCCGGCGCCTTCGAGTCGATCGAGGGCTACCTCATCGCTCGCTATCATATGTACCGCCTCGTGTACTTTCACCGCGCCGTGCGGGCCGCGGAGTGCATGCTCGAGATGGTTTTCGCCCGGGCCGGCTGGCTCATCGCGCAGGGCGACACGAGCCTCGTGCCCGACAACGCCCTCGGCACGCTGATGCGCCGCGAGCGCGTCAGCCCCGGTGCCTGGGCCGACCTCGGCGAGTTTCACGCGTGGGCCCTGCTCTCGTCGTGGCGCGACCACGGCGACAACGTGCTCTCGACCCTCGCGCGGGATCTCATGGCGCGGCGGCTGTTTCGGTCGAGCGAGCGCGACCTCGGCGAGCGCCACGAGCGCGTCGAGGACGAGGATGCGCTCGTGCAGTCGATCTACGACGCGCTGGCGCCGAACGAGCGGTACCTGTTCTTCGTCGACGAAGCGCGCGACGTGCCGTACCGGCCGTATCTGCCGCAGATCATCGACCCGTCGCAGGCGATTCGCGTCCGCGACCGGGACGGACGCATCGAGCACATCGAGGCGCGGAGCCCCCTGGTGCGTGCCCTCGCCGACGCCAGCTACCGCCTACGCCGTTGGTACTACCACCCGATGGTGAAGCCGCGGGTGCGCAGCATCCTCGAGGATGCGACGTAGTGTCGCACCGAACATCGCTTTTGCCGGATCGACAGTCCGACTATACGAGCGACGCGTGCTCTCTCATCTCATCGGATTCCGGGTGGTCCCATGATCCGCATTGTCTCGCCCACGGGGCGTGTCGCGATCCTTGCGTGTGCCGTTGCTCTGGCTGCTGCCTGCGGCGGCGGTGATTCGCCGTCGGGGGGCACCGACTCCGGTACGCTGCTCGACACGTCGACCGGCGACGGCGGCGGTGGCGAAGACGCGGGCGACAGCGGTGGCGGCACCGACAGTGGCGACACGGGCGGCGACGGCGGCGGCGGCGAAGACGCGGGCGAGGACACCGGTGAAGATGCAGGCGGCGACGTCGGCAGCGACACGGGCGGCGACGCCGGTGGCACCTGCGGCGACGGCACCCTCGACGAGGGCGAAGCCTGCGACGACGGGTCGGACAACGCCGACGAGGCGGACGCCTGCCGCACAGATTGCACCCTGCCGACCTGCGGTGACGGGATCGTCGACTCGGACGAGACGTGCGACGACGGCAACGACGACGACACCGACGCCTGCTCGACTCTCTGCGAGCCTCCGGTCTGTGGCGACGGGATCGTCACCGGCGACGAGGAGTGCGACGACGGCAACGCGCAGGACGACGACGCCTGCCACAACGACTGCCTCGCGGCGGTCTGCGGTGACGGGCGCGTCGGCGGCGACGAGGAGTGCGACGACGGCAACGACGACGACATCGATGGCTGCACGACGGAGTGCGTGAACACGCGCCCCGAGGGGTGCGGTGACGGCGAGGTCGAGGCCTCCGAAGAGTGCGACGACGGCAACGACGTCAACGACGACGACTGCACGAATGCCTGCCGGTTCCCCTTCTGTGGCGACCGGATCGTGCAGGACGGGCTCGGCGAAGAGTGCGACGACGGCAACCTTGTCGACGCCGACAGCTGCACGAATCGGTGCCGGCTGCCGGTGTGCGGCGACGGCATCGTGCACGCCGACGAGGGCGAAGCCTGCGACGACGGGGCCGACAACGCCGACGACCGCGCTGACGCGTGCCGCACGAACTGCGCGCTCCCCGGCTGTGGCGACGGCACGACGGACACCGGCGAAGAGTGCGACGACGGCAACGACGTCGCCGCCGACGGATGCACGAATCGCTGCACGCTGCCGGCGTGCGGTGACGGCATCGTGCACGACGATGAGGAGTGCGACCGCGGCGCGGACAACAGCGACGTGGAGCCGGACACCTGCCGCACCACCTGCGCCCTGCCGGCGTGCGGCGACGGCGTGCGCGACACCGGCGAAGCCTGCGACGACGGCAACGACGTCGACGACGACGGCTGCAGCAACACCTGCGTGTTGCCCGTCTGCGGCGACGGCGTCCGCAACGGCGACGAGGAGTGCGACGACGGCAACGACGTGAACGACGACGGCTGCACGAACCGGTGCTCGCTGCCGGCGTGCGGCGACGGCATCATCCAGGCGGGCGAGGCCTGCGATCGCGGCGCCGAGAACTCGGACGTGACGCCGGACACGTGCCGTACGGATTGCTCGAACCCCGGCTGCGGCGACGGCGTGCGCGACACCGGCGAGGAGTGCGACGACGGCAACGGGATCGACGGCGACGCCTGCACCAACGCGTGCACCGAGGCGGTCTGCGGCGACGGCATCCTCGGGCCCGGCGAGGAGTGCGACGACGGCAACCTGGTGCCCAACGACGCCTGCACGAACACGTGCTCGTTGCCCGTGTGCGGCGACCGCATCGTGCAGGTCGGCGAAGAGTGCGACGACGGCAACGACGTCGACGACGACGCCTGCACCAACGCCTGCACCGACCCCGCGTGCGGCGACGGCATCGTGCACGCCGGCGAAGCCTGCGACGACGGCAACGACGTGAACGACGACGGCTGCTCGAATGCCTGCACGCTGCCCGAGTGTGGCGACGGCATCGTGAACGGCGATGACGCGTGCGACGACGGCGAGCTGAACAGCGACGTGCTGCCGGATGCCTGCCGCACGGACTGCTCGCTGCCGACGTGCGGCGACGGCGTCGAGGACGCCACCGAGGACTGCGACGACGGCGAGCTGAACAGCGACACCGACCCGGACGCCTGCCGGACGATCTGCGTGGACGCCTACTGCGGCGACGACGTGCTCGACGCGGGCGAAGCGTGCGACGACGGCAACCGCGTCGACGACGACGGCTGCACGAACGCGTGCACCGTGCCTGCGTGCGGCGACGGCGTCGTGCAGGCCGCGCTCGGCGAAGAGTGCGACGACGGCAACGACGTCGACGGCGACGGCTGCACGGCGGAGTGCCTGTCGGAAGGTGAGCGCTACGACGGGCACATCATCTACATCGGCCACGACTGGTTCGAGCGGGCCGACGCCCTCGACCGCCTGATCGCCAACGCGGTCGCGATGACCGAGCGTGACATCGACGGGCCGGTGCAGGTGTTGTCGTGGATCGAGTTCTCGTCCGAGCTGGGCGAGCGCCCGAACCTCTACGCCTCGCTGGCGGCTGGCGCAGCGGCGATCGGGCTCGAGTACGAGATCACCGAGTTCGACGCGAGCGCGGACCTGCCCGGGCTCATCACGGACGCGGACGTGCTGCTGATCCCCGAGCCCGAGAACGACTTCGACCGTGGCGACGTCGCCCTCGCTGCGGCGGTGTGGGAGCCGGTCCTGCAGCAGTTCGTCAACTCGGGCGGCGTGGTCATCTACACCGACCGGGTTACGCAGGCGTGGGAGTTCTATGACTCCGCCGGGCTGATGGAGCTGCTCGGCGCGGTCGAGCTCGCGTCCGGCACGACGTCGATCGCCGCGCCCACGCACCCGCTGGCGGCCGGCGTGTCGGCGTACGAGGTGCCCCAGTTCACCAACGAGCTCGTCGTGCCGCTGCGCACCGACGTGCAGACGATCGTCGCCTCGCCGACCGGTCGCCCGATCGTCGCGTACCAGGAGCGGCAGTGCGGCAACGGCGTCGTGGACCCGGGCGAAGCGTGCGACGACGGCAACCTCAACCCGGCCGACGGCTGCAACAACCGGTGCGAGACGCCGGGCTGCGGCGATGGCGTCGTGCAGGCGGGCGAGGCGTGCGACGACGGCAACTTCGACAACCTCGACGCCTGCTCGAACACCTGCGAGGCCGCCGTGTGCGGTGACGGGCTCGTGCAGGACGGCGAAGAGTGCGACCTCGGCGCCGCGAACAACGACGAGGTCCCGAACCGCTGCCGGACCACCTGCGAGTTGCCGACGTGCGGCGACGCGGTGACCGACACCGGCGAGGAGTGCGACGACGGCAACGACGTCGAGGACGACGGCTGTTCGAACCTCTGCCGCGTGCCCGGCTGCGGCGACGGCGTCGTGCAGGTCGGCGAGGAGTGCGACGACGGCAACGACGACGACCTCGACAGCTGCTCGAACCTCTGCGTCGCAGCGGTCTGCGGCGACGGCATCCGCCAGCGGGGCGCCGGCGAGGAGTGCGACGACGGCGGCACGGCGCCCGGTGATGGCTGTGACGCCACGTGCGCGTGGGAGAATCTCGGCGGCTGGCTCGTGTTCTTCGGCCACGACTTCTTCCAGACGAGCGCCGACGCCGACCGCCTGCTCGCGAACGCGATCGAGCTGACCCCGGCTGTCGGTACGATCGACATCGTCGGCTTCGACACCTACGCGGACCGTGGGGCCACGGGCGAGGCGGCGAACACCGACGCGGCGATCGCCCGCGAGATGGCGGATCGCGGCATCACGTACACGACGACACGGGTGTCCTCGATCGCGCTGCTCGCCGATGCGCTGGACGAGGCCGACGTCATGATCTGGTACGAGGCCGAGTCCACGCCGACGTCGGCAGCCCTCGACGAGATCCGACCGATCGTGCAGCCGTTCCTCGCGCGCGGCGGCGTGGTGATCGCGATGTCGTATCAGGGCACCCGCGAGGCTCAGCTGCTCGACTACGGGCCGTGGATGCCGAACTCGGGCGGCGGCACGGTCGGGACGGGCCAGACGCTCACGATGGACCTCGGCAGCCTGCTGGCCGACGGCATGCCTGCCACGTACCTGTCGACGAACGGCACGGCGTGGATCGGCCTCGATGCTGCCACAGTGCCCCTGGTCGACGTCGTCGTCGACGACGCGTCGGACCGCGCGGTCGTCGTCATGCGTCGCGTGACCTGCGGCAACGGCGAGATCGACGGCGGTGAAGAGTGCGACGACGGCGAAGGCAATGACGACGAGCTCGCCGACGCGTGCCGTTCGTCGTGCCTCGACGCGTTCTGCGGCGACGGCGTGGCCGACACCGGCGAGGAGTGCGACGACGGCAACGCCGTCGATGCGGACGGCTGCAACACCTCGTGTGAGCTGCCGTTCTGCGGCAACGGCACCGTCGACGCCGGCGAGGAGTGCGACGACGGCGACGCGATCGACGGCGATGGCTGCGAGACGGACTGCACGCTGACGCCGGGTTCGACGCCGGCCTGCGCCGACCTCGACGTCGGCTCGGCGATCGGCACGGCCGTGGCGACGGGCTCGATCGCCGACGCGACCGCGGACTGGGCGGGGACGTGCCGCCCGGCCCCCGGGCGCGACATCGTGATCGCGTGGCGCGCCCCGTCGACGGGCACGTACGTCGTGACGACGAACAGCTCGTCGTACGACACCGTCCTGTATGCGCGGCCATCGTCCGCGACGTGCGACGCCGCGATCGTGGCGTGCGACGACGACGGCGGCGAAGGCACGCGGTCGAGCATCGAACTGGATGCGACCGCGGGCACCCAGTACCTCTTCGTCGTCGACGCCTACAGCGAGTTTACGGCCGTCGGCACGTGGCGGCTGAACATCCTCGGCCCCGCGGTGCCCTGACCGGATGCGCGAGCTGGTCGGTGCGGGCTACTCGCCCCCGCACCGGGCGTCGGACGCGACGAGGCTGTCGACGATCGTGCGCGGCAGCGCGGCGTCGGCGCACAGCCCGGTCTGCTCGCACACGCCGTCGCGCTCGGTCGCGCCGACGTGGCAGCCCCAGCACGTGCCGGCGACGTTGCTGATCTCGGTGAACCCACGGTCGGTGATCACCGTGCCGTCCTCGGTGGGATTGAGGATGAAGAACTCCCAGTCGTCCGTCTCGGGGGACGATCCGGGCAGGCCCTTCACCATCGCCTCCTGCGGGATGAGCTGGATCACGGTGCCCGGCGGCACGTCGACGGCGAAGTCCGCCTCGGCCGCGGCGATCGCCTCGTCGAGACGCCCGAGCTCGTTGCCGATGAAGAACCCACGCACGGCCTCGTAGTCCGTGATGCAGCGGAAGTCCTCTTCGGTCATCGAGAACTCGGACGGCAGGGGCGGGGCGTCCGGGGTCACGTCGCTCGCGGCATCCGCGTCGGCGGTGGCCGCGTCGTCGGCGACGTCCGAGGCCGTGTCGTCGCCGGTGTCGTCGCCGGTGTCGTCGCCGGTGTCGTCGCCGGTGTCGTCGCTGGTGGTCGCGTCGTCGCCGCCTCCGTCGGTCGTCGCCGCGTCGGTCGTCGCGGCGTCCGCCCCGGCGTCCGTCCCGGCGCCTGCAGGCTCGGCGTCGTCGCCGCCGCAGGCGACGGATCCGCCGAGTGCGACGATGAGGGCTGCGGAAAGAGCGGTCGTGCGCATGGTGTGAATCACGGTGCGGGCCTCGAGCAACAGAACAGGGTGCGAAGAGCGAGCCTCGACAATGGCCGACCCTCGTCGCAAGTACCAGGCTCACCGCACGCCACCGCTCTGGACGTCGTTGCATTGCCGCCGCGACCTCGCCCCACGGGACCGACCATGCAGACCATCGAACGAGACGTCGCCATCATCGGAGCCGGCACCGCCGGTCTCAACGCGCGCCGCGCCGCGCTCCGCGAAGGCGCGACCGTCGTGATGATCGAGGCGGGTCCGCACGGGACCACCTGCGCTCGCGTCGGCTGCATGCCGTCGAAGCTGCTGATCCGCGCGGCGGAGGCGGCCCACGAGGTCGCCCACGCGGGGACGTACGGCATCGACGTCGATGGATACTCGGTCGACGCGCAGAAGGTCTTCGAGCGGGTGCGCAGCGAGCGCGATCGCTTCGTCGGCTTCGTGCTCGAGGCGGTCGACCACATCCCGGACGATCAGAAGCTCACCGGGCGCGCGACCCTCGTCTCGGATCACATCGTCGAGGTTGGCGACCACACCCGCGTGCATGCGAAGACCGTGGTCATCGCTACCGGCTCGTCGCCCTTCGTGCCGCCCCAGCTGCGCCCGCTCGAGGATCGGCTGCTCGGCAACGACGAGATCTTCGAGATCGAGACGCTGCCGAAGTCGCTCGCCGTGTTCGGCATGGGCGTGATCGCCCTCGAGGTCGGCCAGGCGCTGCATCGCCTCGGTGTCGAGGTGACGTTCTTCAGCATCGACGACCGCATCGGTCCGATCTCGGATCCGATCGTGCTGCACAAGGCGCACGAGGTCTTCGGGCGCGAGCTGCGGATGTTCGCCGGGGCCGACATCCACGAAGTCGAGGCCCACGGCGAGCGCGGGGTCCGCGTGCGGTGGTCCTGTCATCGCCAGACGACGCACCAGGAGGACTTCGACGCGGTCTTTGTAGCGACCGGGCGCCGTCCGAACGTGCACGGGCTGGGTCTCGAGGCGACCTCGGCGACCCTCGACGAGCGCGGGATGCCCTCGTTCGACGTGCGGACCGGGCAGATCGAAGACCTGCCGATCTTCATCGCCGGCGACGCCACCGGCGAGCGCACGCTGCTGCACGAGGCCGCGGACGAGGGGCAGCAGGCGGGCGCGAACGCGGCAACGTGGCCGCACGTTCGGGCACGCACCCGCCGGACCGGGCTGGGCGTCATGTTCACGGCGCCGAACATCGCGATCGTCGGCGACGGCTGGTCGTCCCTCGACCCGGACACCGTGGCCGTCGGCGAGGTGTCGTTCGACAACCAGGGCCGGTCGCGCGTGATGGGCGAGAACGCCGGCATCGCGCGCCTCTATGCGACGCGAAAGTGCGGCTACCTCGTCGGCGCCGAGCTGCTCGGGCCGCGGGTCGAGCACATCGCGCACCTGCTTGCGTGGGCGGTGCAGTCGCGCATGACCGTCGAGCAGGCGCTGCAGATGCCGTTCTATCACCCGGTCGTCGAAGAGGGCATCCGGACCGCGCTGCGCGACCTCGCCGAGAACCTGCGCATCGCCGAGCTGCCCTGCGAGGGCGACGACATGCGCGACGGCCCCGGCGCGTAAGGTCGGGCTGGTCGTCGCGGCGGGCCCGTGGCACGAATGCCGGACCCACCCCGGAGGCCCGGTGCACGTCGACGACCAGTTTCTCTCGGTGCTCGAGACCGCGCTCGCGCGGCTCGACGCAGGGTTCGACCACCTGCCGCCCCGCACCCCGCGCTTCGATCGCGACGCCATCGGCACCATCGTCGCGGCGGTGGCGGACCGCCTGCACGACAACGAGCCGTACCATCACCCGCTCTACGCCGGGCAGATGCTGAAGCCACCACATCCGGTGGCTCGCCTCGCGGCGGCGCTGACGGACTTCGTGAACCCGAACAACCACGCCCTCGATGGCGGCCGCGCGACGTCGGCGATGGAGAAGGACGCCGTCGCTCACCTCGCCGCGATGGTCGGCTGGGACGACGCCCTCGGCCACCTGTGCAGCGGCGGCACCGTCGCCAACCTCGAGGCGCTGTGGGTGGCGCGCGAGACGTCGCCGGGGGTCGTGCTGGCATCGAGCGGCGCGCACTACACGCACAGCCGGCTGTCCGGGGTGCTCGGTGTGCCGTTCGAGGCCGTCGCGACAGACGCCGCCGGGCGGATGGACGTCGATGCGGCGCGTGAACGCATCGCCCGCGGCGACGTCGGCACCCTCGTCGTGACCCTCGGCGCGACGGCGACCGGTGCCGTCGACCCTCTCGATCGCCTGCTGCCGGTGGCCCGAGACCACGGCGTGCGGGTGCACGTGGACGCGGCGTACGGGGGCTACTTCACGCTGGCGTCGACGCTCGAGCCGGGCGCCCGAGCGGCGTTCGACGCCATGGGCGGGGCGGACTCGATCGTCATCGATCCGCACAAGCACGGCCTGCAGCCGTACGGCTGTGGCGGCGTGCTCTTCGCCGACCCGGGCGTGGGGCGCGTGTACCACCACGACTCGCCGTACACGTACTTCACGAGCGACGCGCTGCACCTCGGCGAGATCTCGCTCGAGTGTTCGCGGCCCGGCGCGGCGGCCGCGGCGTTGTGGGCGACCCAGCAGCTGCTGCCGAACGAGCCCGGGGGCGCGTTCGCCGCCGACCTCGATCGCTGCCTCGAGGCGGCGCGGGTGCTGCACGAGGCGCTCGATGCGCGGGACCACGCCCGGACGGTGTTCACGCCGCAGCTCGACATCGTCGTGTGGGCGCTGCCGGCGGCGACGCTCTCGGCGTCCGATGCGATGGCGCGCGCGGTGTACCGCGCGGCGCTCGATCGGGACCTGCACCTCGCGCTGGCGACCTTCGACGCGGCGACCGTGGCTCGCGCGCTGCCCGACGCTGCGGTCGATGTGGACCGCGTGGCCTGCCTGCGGTCCTGCCTGATGAAGCCCGCGCACCTCGACGCCGTGCCCGACCTGCTCGAACGCCTCGATGCCGCCGTCGAAGCGGTGCGGACCCCGGGACACGAATCGCGAGACATGACACAGTGACGCCGCCGAGCCGTTCGACGCGGTTCGCACCGAGGGAGCCATGACGACCGACGAGAGCCTGCGCGACCGCTTGCGTCGCCTCACCGACGAGGCCCGTGCCCGGGCCGACGCCGAGCGCGCGCGCCGCGAGGCGGCCGAGCGGTCCGCTGCCGACGCGATCACCGCAGAGATCCCCGCCCGCGCCGAACAGGAGGCGAGCCGCGGCAAGACGTGCCTCGCCGTGATGGAGGTCACCTACGTCGAGCGCCCGGTCTGGACGGACGACAACCAGTACGCGCTGGACCCGGCCAGCCTCAGCGGCCCGTCCCGCTACGTCTGGGACTGGTGCGTCGACAACGCCCTCGACCCCACGCTGGTGCCCCGCTGGACCACCGTCGAGTCCGGCGTGCACCGCATCGATTTCTCGCTCGTCGTGCGGTGGTAAGCGCACGCGCACGAGATGCAGCGCGGTGGTAGCCGCACGCGCAAGGGGTGCGGTGCGGTGGTAGCCGCACGCGCCCCTCGTCAGGGCGCCTCGCAGATCGTCGCCGCGCCCGGCGTGCCCCGCTTGTCGGCGGTGCCGAAGCCGACGCCTTCGGGCGCAATGCACCACGACTCCGCGTCGTCCGCCTCGATCGGGTCGAGCACGTCCGTCCGCAGCTGGGCCGCGGCGCCGAGCACGACGAGCCCCGACGGGTAGTCGAACTGGTCGATCACCGTGCCGCCGCAGCGGATGCCGAGCACCTCGCCCGAGTTGTTCAGCGCGATGCCGCCGTAGTTCCAGTCCACCCGCGGCAGGCCATGGTTCACCGCCGGATCCGTGCTGCGCGCGAACACCGCGTACCCGCCGGGCTCGATGATCAGCGACGCGTCGATCGACTCGGCACGGTTGTCGAAGATCTCGCAGCCCTCGAGCTCGAGCGGCGACCGGGTCGGGTTGTACAGCTCGAACCACTCGCCGTTGTCGGTGCCCGACTGCGAGCGCGGCATGATCTCGGACAGCAGCAGGTCGCCGGCGGTGTCGGGCGCGCGCAGTGGGCCCTCGTCGACGACCTCGAGGATCACTTCGGCCTCGGTGCCGTTCAGCGACGCCGTGATCGTCACCGTGCCGAAGTCCTCGGCCGCGGTCACCGTGAACGTCGCTTCGGTCGCGCCCTCGGGCACGGTCACCGCGCGCGGCGCCTCGACCTCGACGCCGTCGGCTTCGATGGCGACCTCGGTCGTCGGACCGGCGGGCAGGTTGAGCACGAGGGTCAGCGCGACCTCGTCGCCGCCGGGCACGGTGAGCGACGTCGCGGTGAAGTCCTCGAGCTCGCGCGCGGTGTCGTCGTCGAACACGGTGAGCGTGCCGCTGCCCGACGACTCGCCGAACGTTGCGGTGATCGTGACGTCGGTGAGGCTGTCGACCTCGCTGGCGCTGAACACGAGCTCGCCGCCGGTCTCGCCGACCGGGATCTCGAGGTCGGCGACCGTCGCCACGCCATCGTCGGACGAGGTCATCGTCACGGTGATCGGGTCGCCGGTGACCGGGCGCGTGAGCTCCACGCGCATCGCGACGGGCTGGCTCGCGATGCCGTCCGCCGTGTCGGGCAGCCAGCCGTTCGGGCCGACGGACGCGATCTCGGGGGGCGCGGTGCGGACGTAGACCACGTCGTCGGCCGAGCGGGGCTCGATCTTGTAGTTCTCGTCGGCCCAGCGAAGGATCCCCGTCACGTCGAGCACGTCGCCGATACCCGGATAGGGGTCGGTGAGGTAGAGCAGGTCGTTCACGCGGATCGTGTCGTCGAGCACGTACTCGAGGGTCGGGTCCTCGTCGCGCCCGGCCGCCGGGGCGTTCACGGCGGTGACCTCGCCGCCTTCGGTCGCGATGAGCACGGCCTCCCACCCGTCGGCGATGGCGTCGTCGCCGAGGTCCTCGATGGCGACGAGCTGCGTCTCGGGCAGGGCGACCTCGGACCCGAGGGTCTCGATCGCCGAGACGAACGAGAGCTGCCACTGCCCGCGGAAGTTGCCGACCTGCGCGTCCATCGCGATGCGGTCGCCGACGGCGGGGATCGGGATGTCGTCGGGGTTGCTGCCGGGCACGAAGACGTACGTGCCGCTGTACCGGTACGCGAGCGTCTCGTCGTGCAGGTCCTCGGGCGTCTGGACGAAGAACGAGTTGTTGTCGAGCGCGGTCACGATGCCCTCGACGCGCACCTCGGTGTCTTCGGCGAGCAGGCCCTGCTTGAGGTCGTAGATCGTCGCCGGGCACGCGGCGCCGCCGGGGTTCGGGGCGTCCGGGCAGGCGTCGCACAGGTCGCCGATGCCGTCGTCGTCCGCGTCGGCCTGGTCCTCGTTCGGCTCGTTCGGGCAGTTGTCGGCGTCGTTGCGAACGCCGTCGCCGTCGCGGTCGTTGCGGTCGATCGCCTCGCAGCCCTCGAACCCGACGTCGAGCGGGCAGAGGTCGCAGACGTCGCCCCAGGCGTCGCCGTCGGCGTTCGCCTGCGCGTCGCCGTCGACCGGGCGGATCGGGTTGAACACGTCCGGGCAGTTGTCGTCGACGTCCATGACGCCGTCGCCGTCCCGGTCGCCTTCGATCGAACCGTCGTATTCGTCCGGGCGCGAGGGCACGCAGGTCGGTTCTCCGCGCGGGATGTCGCAGAACGTCAGGTCGTACGAGCCGGTGTTCGCGGCGGCCAGGGTGTCGAAGTCGCGACCGGTGTCGCCCTCGAGGCAGACGACCTTGTCGACGCCGCAGGTGCGCGCGGTCGGCAGGCCCTCGCAGCCAGTGTCGTCGGGGCGCAGGGCCTGCATCGTCGCGGCGTCGCCATAGAGCGGCTCGCCACCGCGCAGCACGAGGCCGACCGTGTCGACGTTGCCGGCGAAGATCGAGCGGTACGGGCTCTCGTCGAGGGTGCCGTCGAAGATCGCGATGTCGCCGACGAGCCCTGGCGCGAGGGTGCCGACCGCCGACTCGATCTTGAGCGCCTCGGCGTTGCCGGTCGTGGCCATCATCCAGATGTCGTAGTCGGTGAACCAGCCGCCGAGCCACGCGTCGTTGAACTCCGCGGCGCACGACAGCTCGCGCAGCATGTGGACCGAGCCGGACGGGGTCCAGTCGGTGCCGATGCCGATCACGACGCCGAGCGAGTCGTAGAGCGTGACCGGCGCGGTGTTGCCGTAGAGCGCGATGTTCGTGCGAGGCGACCAGATCACCGACACGCCGTTCTGGGCGAGCTCGGCGCCGTCCTCGGCGAGGAGCCCGATGCCGTGGATGATCGCGGTATTCGGCTCGAGCAGGTCGCGCCCGCCGCGGTCGGAGCTCGACAGGCAGAGGAACTCGTTGCGCGCCTCGCGGTCGATGCCTTCGGACACGTGGGGCAGGTAGCAGTCGTTCTCGAGGACCGACGCCGGGTCGATCGACGGGTAGCTGCAGTCCGACGTGCGGAACTCGCCGCCGAAGTCACCGAGGGGGAAGGTCTCGTACTCGATCGATCCGATGGCCAGCCCCTCGAGCCCGCCGCGGCGGTCGAGGTTGCGCACGAGCCCGCCGACCTGACCGGAGCCGGCCATCGAGGTCGTGCCGGCCATGAACTGGCGCAGCTCGCCCCACGACGTCTCTTCGTCCGTGCCGCTGCCCGAGCGCGGCAGGGCGTCGTGCCCGCGCGCGCCGGTGCGCCAGTCGGACCGGTGGTCGAAGCGCTCGTCGCCCCACTCGCCCGGATCGTTCTGCGTGAATGTGATGTGGTCGTGCCCGTTGATGAGACCGGGCGAGATCACGCCGTCGGCGCAGGTGACCACGGACGCGTCGGCGGCGGACGGGTCTTCGGCGCAGCCGCACCCGACGCAGGTGATCGTGCCGCTCGCGCTCACGACGACGTCACCGCCGACGAAGGTCGTCCCCGGGGTGAGGACGGTGCCGCGCAGGACGAGGGCCCCGGACGCGCCGGCCTCGACGTCGCACAGCGCGCCGGACGTTGGCGCGGGCAGCTCGGCGCAGGTCTCGACGACCGGCGCGAACCGTTCGGGGCGCTCGACCTCGCCGGCGTCGGCGTCGGCGTCCGCCGAGGCGTCCGCGTCGGCCGCGGCGTCGGCGTCGGACGCGGCATCGCCGGCCGCGTCCGTCGCGTCGGTCACGTCGGTGCCGGCGTCGGTGGCGTCCGTGCCGGTGTCGACGCCGGTATCGGTGGCGTCTTCGCCCACGTCGCCGGTGCCGGTGTCGGCGCCGGAATCCACGCCGGTGTCGGCGGCGTCACGGGCCGGGTCGTCGCTGCCACAGGCGGCGACGAGCGCGAGGCTCGCGAGAAGAGGAAGGCGAAGGACGATCGATCGCATGATGCGCTCCAGAACCGAGGGGCCCCACGCCTCTGACCGAAGTCGGCCACCGAGACAAGGGTCGTTCGGTGGTGCACTGCGTCGATGACCACTGCGTGACGAACCGACTGCCGAGTCGAAGAATGCACGTGACGCGATGTTTCTGCTTGATCTACCGCCGAGGGGGCGTCATTATACGCCCGTACACACAACAGCGATGATCCGGGAGACGGGGGGATGCGGAGCCGGCGGCCGCCCGCCGGCTCCGAGGTGCGTTGCGGCGGGCGTCTGGCCCGGGGGCTCGGTGCACAGCGTGCAGCGGGCGTCGAGACGTGCTCGGCGGGCTGCGCAGGACGCGTGCCCCTCGCGGCGACTTGTGCGACGCTCTGCACGAGTCCGACGACTGACGTCGAGGAGCAGTGATGAGCGATCCGAACGGTGGATGGGGCCAGCCCCCGCAGGGCAACGGCCAGCCCCCGCAGCAGGGCGGTGGCTGGCAGCAGCCGCAGCAGCCGCAGCAGCCTCCGCAGCAGGGCGGCTGGCAGCAGCCGCAGCAGCCTCCGCAGCAGGGCGGTTGGCAGCAGCAGCCGCAGCAGCCTCCGCAACAGGGTGGATGGCAGCAGCCGCAGCAGCCTCCGCAGCAGCCGCAGCAGGGCGGTTGGCAGCAGCCGCAGCAGCCGCAGCAGGGCGGTCAGCCCGGTGGCTGGCACCCGCCCGGCCAGGCGCCGCCGAACCCCGGTCCGGGGTGGCAGCAGCCGCAGCAGGGGTGGCAGCAGCAGGGCCACCAGACGCCCGGCCAGCAGTGGCAGGGTGGTCAGATGCCGGCAGCCCCACAGGGCAAGAAGCTCATCTATCCGAACAACCCGAACCCGGTGTCGTCGGCGCTGGTCAGCTTCTTTCTGCCCGGTGTCGGGCAGATGATGCTGGGGCAGTCGACGAAGGGCATCGTGATGCTCGCCGTCGGCCTGTTCACCGGGTGCTTCGGGGGGCTGCTGAACATCGCCGCTGCGATCGACGCGTACCAGATCGGCAAGAAGCTCGAGCAGGGACGCCCGGTCGAAGAGTGGGAGATGTTCTGATCCGACCGTGCGGATCCGGCGTGCCCGGATCCGCGTCGGGTCAGTCTGCGGACGGCGGGGCGTCGAGCCCGAGGTCGTTGCGCACGCGCTGCCAGGTGGGGTGAATCGAGCCGTCCGCTGCGCGCACCACGAGGTGCTCGCGGCGGACGTCGCTCGTCGCGGTGTGCCCGAACCCGAACACCGAGAGGAAGGGATCGGCGTTGCCTTCGCGGGTCGTCACGTCGACCTGTTCGTGCAGGTGGAGTCCGGCTTCGCGGCCGGCGGCGACCACCCGGTCCTGCCAGATCGTCTGAAAGACGAGGCTGAATCGCCCGTCGTCGGCCATCACCCGCGCCGCCGCGGCGCAGTACGCCTCGACCCCACCGCGTAGCTCGAAGCGGCAGGCTCGGCGCTGGGCGTCCGGCGACAACACGCCGGTGCCGAGGGGCAGGTAGGGCGGCGAGCCGGTGACGAGGTCGAAGCGCCCGAAGCCGTCGGCGGTCACGTTGCGCAGGTCGCCGTGCGTCACCTCGATCGGCGGTGGATCGGGCAGCTCGGCGATCGTCCGCTGCGCCATCGCCACGCTCTGCGCCTGGGCCTCGACCCCGCGGGTCTCGCCGGGGCGCAGGCGGTGCGCGGTGAGCAGCATCACCGAGCCGATGCCGCACCCGAGGTCGATGTACCGCGCCGGCCGTGCGCCGCCGCGGGCCGCCAGCCACGCGGTGAGCACGTCGTCGGTGCTCGTCCGGTGCCCGCGCTTTCGCTGCCAGATCCACCAGTCACCGACGAGGCGATCGCGCTGGGCGTCGTCGGGCCAGCCGCCGGGTTCGGCGTCGAGCAGCGCTTGCAGATCCGTAGTCATGGGCACCGTGGCGGTCGGGCGCGGGCCAGGCGAGTTGCAAGGCCCGAATCGACGGTCTAGAACGGGCGGCCAATGTCACGCAACCCCATGAGACGTGAGATGAAGACAGTCCACGCTGCGCTCGTCGCGCTTGCCATCGCCCTGCTGCCCGCCTCGGCGCTCGCCCGCGTCGACGTGCGCGTGTCGGGCGTGAACGGCTCGTCGGCCACGGTCGAGCTGACCAACAACTACGCGTTCGAGGTCAAGGTCGTGAACGTCCGCCTCGACTACATGGAGGACGACGGCAGTCGGACCTTCGTGTACTCGGTGCCCGGTCTCGACGAGGACCTGCCGGCGGGCGGCAGCTGGTCGGGGACGGTGACGTTCGGCGATCCCGGTGGGCACGACCTCGCGATGTCCGACGGCACGTCGGTCGCCGCGGGCGTCGACATCGAGGCCATCGCCGGCCCGGCCGAGGCGGCGCTCGAGGACGGCGACATGGACACGATCCTGGAGCTGCTCGGTGACGCCCGCGAGAAGGTCGCGCCGGTGTCGCGGTCGTCGCGCTTTCACGCCGACCAGATTGCCGAGTGGGGCGGTGCGGTCGACGAATACTTCGACCTCGAGCGCATGGACGGGCTCGTCGAGTCGCTCGAGACCGCGCTCTGCGAGACCGCGTCGGCGCGCATCCTCGGGGCGTCGAACAACACGACGCGCCAGACGGTCTACGAAGAGCTCGCGCCGTGGCTGCGGGACGCCGGTCTGCACATCACCTGCATCAACTCCGAGGCGAAGCTCGCTGCGGCGCGGATGCTGATCGCCGGATCGCGCCCGCAGGACGCGCTGCTCTTCAAGGAGACCGACGAGGACGGCAACCTGCTGCCCGAGTGGGAGCCGATCTTCATCACCGCGAACCTCGCCCTCGCGCGCACCGCTGCCGAGCTCGAGGTGACCGTGCTGTCGAGCCTGCGCCCGGCGCTCGAGGCGCTGAACGAGGTGCAGGACCTCGCGCCCGAGCACGAGGAGCTGGCCTCGGTCGCCGGCCGCCTCGTCCCGCGCATCGGCGCGTGGATCCAGGAAGCGTGCGGCGAGCTGAACCGCGACATCGAGAACGCCGAGGCGCTGCTGCGCCTGCTGCGCCCGCGCTGGGACCACATCGCCGCGACGACCGAGGCGGCCAACGTGTTCGCCGACGCGCTGCTGGCCGAGGGTTTGCGGTTCTGCGAGCAGCGGCAGTTCATCAACGCGCGCAACCGCTTCGTGCGGGGTGAAGAAGTGCTCGACGGCATCGAGAGCTGGGAAGAGCAGCGCGACGAGATCAACCGCTGCCGGGCGATGGGCGCCCTCGACGAGGGGCGCGAGCTCGCGGCGCTGTCGACGGATCCCGAGGCGCCGGAGCGTGGGTACGCAAAGCTCGAAGAGGCGCTCGGTCGGTTCGAGCTCAGCGACGAGGTGGTCGCCGAGTTCGAGGCGGACATCGCGCAGGCCTGGGTCGACGTGGCGATGGTGCACCTGGAGGACTTCGGGTTCTCGGGCGCGCGGCACGCCCTCGAGAACGGCGAAGAGCGCAGCCCGACCGGTCGCACGGACGCGATGAAGGAGGCGTGGCTGACCTACGCCGAGGCGCGGTACGAGCGCGGCGGCTTCTTCATGGACGGCGCGGACGTCGAGGACGCGCGCGACGCGGTCGAGCGCGCCGAGGACGTGGACCCGGACCGTTCGGCGTCGATCTCGTCGTCGCTGACGATGGCGTTCTACGGCTACCGCGTCGGCATCCCGGCGCTGGCGCTCCTCGGGCTCCTCATCGCCGGCGGCGTGACGCTGATGAATCGTCGCAAGGCGAAGAAGTACGAAGACATGCTCGACGACGACATGATCTGACCGCGGACGCGGACCGCGTCCCCGGCGCACGTCGCGCCACGGGACGCGGATGCGCCGAAGGCTTCACAGGGTCAGGTCAGGTCAGGCGAGGGCCACGAGGGCTGCACCGCCTACGAACGGCGAGCGCCCGCCACACCACCTACGGACGGCGAGCGCCCGCCGCACCGCCTACGAACGGCGAGCGCCCGCCGTAGCGCCGACGAACGGCGAGCGCCCGGCGCACCGCCCACGAACGGCGAGCGCCTGGCGCAGCGCCTACGGACGCCGAGCGTCCGCCGCACCGCCCACGAACGCAGAACGCCCGCCGGCAGCAGCCGGCGGGCGTTCGCGCGTCAGGACGCGGTGATCAGTGGGTGATCACGAAGGCGCCCATCTCGTCGCCCGTCGCGGTGTGCGCGACGAGGGTGTACACGCTGCCGGCGGCGAGGTTGATGCCCGAGGTGGCCGACAGCTCCGAGCCGGCAAGCTCGAAGGTCGTCGAACCGGCGGGGACCTGGATGAAGAGGCTGGCGGTGCCCGGGGCGACGCCCGCAGCGTAGCCACGGCCGTCGGCGGTCGCGGTGAGCGCGCCGGCGGTCGTCGAGGCGTTCACGAAGCGGACGAACGCGTGGCCTTCGGCCGGCTCGGGGCTCTGGTCTTCGGCGACGATGAGCGCGAGGCTCTCCGACGTGCCGCCGACGATGATCGTCGTGCCGGCGTCGGTGGGCAGCTCGACGGTCGCCTCGGCGAGGGTCGTCGTGCCGCTGGCCGAGCGGACCGAGAGGTCGTGCGCGCCGGCGGGGACCTCGAGAAGGTCGCTGACGTCACCGGCCTGAAGGCCACCCGCCAGCTCGGCGTCGCCGGCGTAGACCGAAGCGGTCGCGGCCTGCGCGGCGTGCACGAGGCGAAGGGTCGTCATCTCGACGGCTTCTTCCTCGGTGACCTCGGTCTCGGTCGTCTCGGTGGGCTCCTCCATGTTCTGCGCGCCGCCACAGGCGATGGCGAACGAACCGGCGAGGAGGGCGATGAGGGTGATCAGGCGATTGCGCATGGACGTGTCTCCGTCATGAATGAAGGACCGAACGATCGGTCCGATGAAAGCGCGTGCAGGTCGACGCTGAAGGGGCTCGCCGCATGTGATGCACGATCCCCGCGTCCGGGTGCGCCCCCGAGGACGCGCGGCGCACCCTGCCACGACCGCCGTACGAAATCAACGCGGTGCGTCGAAGGCGGATTGTTGTCTAGGCGGGGACTTCGACGCTGAATTCGGCGCCGTCTTCGGCCACGCGCACGGCCTCGAAGATGGGGCGGGCCTCGTCGAGCAGCTCGCGGTTGCGCGTGTGCTTCGGCGAGATGTGGGTCAGCACGAGCTGCTTCACCTCGGCGGCGGCTGCGATCTCGGCCGCCTGCTGCACCGTCGTGTGCCCGCGCTCGTACGCCGAGTCGACGAGCGCGTGCAGGTACGTCGCCTCGTGCACGAGCAGGTCGGCGCCGCGCACGAACTCGATGACGCGGTCGCTGGGGCGGGTGTCGGTGATCCACGCGATGCGGCGACCGCGTCGGGTGGGCCCGAGGACCTGTTCGGGGGCGACGACCTGGCCCGAGGGCAGCGTGACGGACTCGCCGCGCTGCAGGCGGCCGAAGTCCGGACCGGCGGGGACGCCGAGGGCGCGTGCGCGCTCGACGTCGAAGCGCCCGGGCAGATCGTGCTCGCGAAAGAGGTAGCCACCGGTGGGGACGCGGTGGTCGAGGGGGCACGCTTCGATCGAGAAGTCGTCCCACTGGGCGACGAGGCCGTCGTTCTCTTCGGCGATGTCGAGGCGGAACGCCGGGCGCAGGATCGAGAGCTCGCGCAGGACCGCGAGCCACTTGCGCAGACCGCGTGGCCCGACGAGGCGCACCGGGCTGCGGTGCCCGTTGAGGCCCATTGTGCCGATGAAGCCGGGCAGCCCGTTCACGTGGTCGCCGTGAAAGTGCGTCACGCAGATCGCCTGCAGCTTGCTCGTCCGCAGGCCGGCTTCGAGCACCTTGAGCTGCGTGCCCTCGCCGCAGTCGAAGAGCACGGCGTCACCGCCGAACTGCAGCCATGCGGCCGAGCAGCCTCGACGGGGGGTGGGCCGGGCGGTGCCCGTGCCGAGGATGACCAGCTTGCACTCTCGCATGGGCGCCTCGTTCGCGTCGCGCGGGGGGGTACCAGCGCGGCACGAACTCGGCAAGCAGCAACCCCGCGCGGGCGGCGACGAGGGCGTCGGATGCTTGCGTCCGGCGACGGAAACCGGCAGGTTCGGACCCTATCCGAAGGGATCTCACGGGTCTTTCTCTCCGTCTCTCGAACAGCGACGTGACCATGATGGTGAACGTGCGAATGGGAATCGCAGCTCTGGGACTTCTGGCGGCCGCGGCCGTCCTGCCCGGGTGTGCGACAAATGCAGTGAACACGGCCGAAGCCTGCGCGGGCCGCAACCTCGCCAACATCTGCCCGGTGGGCACCGTGCCGCGGATGGACGCGGACGCGACGGCCGAGTGCTCCGGCAGCGCGGGCGTCGAGGTGATCCAGCAGTCCGGCAGCATCTCTGGCGCGTGTGCGTCGGTCGGTCGCTGCACTGTGTTCTGCGAGCCCGACCCGTCGATGACCTGTGAGAACGGCATCGCCGCGATCACCCGCGACTCGGTGCAGTGCAACGAGGGTTCGGCGGGCTGCGGCAACGGCACCTGCGACGCCGGCGAGACGCCCGAGACGTGCGCGGTGGACTGCAGCGCGGTCTGCAGCGCCGGCACGGAGCGGTGCAACGGCGCCAACCGCGAGGTGTGCAACCTGCGCGGGCAGTGGGAGTCGCTGGCCTGCGTCGCTGGCGAGCGCTGCGTCGAAGAGGGCGGCGGCGAGACGATGTGCGTGCCCGGCACCGGCGGTGTCGCGCAGGACTTCGTGCTGACCCCGCCCGTCGACCAGTCGTCGGCCACCATCACGAACCCCAACGTCGTGAACCAGGGCAACGGTCAGGTCGTCGTGCCCAACGTGTCCAACCCGACGACGTCGATCCAGCCGCAGACGGTGAACCCGGGCGTGACCCAGCCGGTGCAGACCGGGGGCCCGGTCGGCACGGTCGCCGCGTGCAACAACGCGACGTTCGACTGCCTGCGAGCGGCGTCCGGCTTCTCGGCTCGCACCCTCTCGGTGCCCGGCCGCAGCGGTGGCGACCAGACGTATCAGGAGTGCTCGGGCTGGTTCGCGTCCGAGCCGGATCACCTCATCTATCTCGATACGCCGTTCGATCGCCTCCAGGTGCGCGTCGACGGCGGGCCCGAGGGCACCACGCTGCTCATCGTCGAGACCGGCGACATGGACGACGGACTCGTCCTCTGCAGCCAGCCGTACGGCGGGGGTTCGCCGGTGGTGAACCGGTCGTTCCCCGCGGGTGTGTACGCGGTCGTCGTCGGCGCGCCGGAGCGCAGCCGGTACTACGACTACACCCTCAGCATCTCGGAGTAGTCGCCGCACCGGGTTGACCTCGTTGGCGACGGCTCTACCCTCTGGATCGTGCGGTACCGTGTGTCGGACCGCCGCGGTGGAGCCACCGCGAGACCCTCGACCCTGTGGAGAGAGATGGCGATCAGCCTCACCGAGCGCGCCGCGAAGCGCGTCGCAGAGATCATGGAAGCCCAGGGCGTCACTGAGACGCACGGCGTTCGCGTCGGCGTGAAGTCCGGTGGTTGCTCGGGCCTGTCGTACCTGCTCGAGATTGACGCGCCCGGCGAGAAGGACCGGCGCTTCGACTCGCACGGGCTGACGGTGTTCTGCGATCCCCGAAGCTACCTGTACGTGAACGGCACCGAGGTCGACTTCTCGAGCGACCTGCTCAACGGCGGCTTCAAGTTCACGAACCCGAACGCGTCGCGCTCGTGCGGCTGCGGGACGAGCTTCACCGTCTGACGACGCGCCCATCTTCGACGACGATGTCGCCCCGTACCCATCGGGCGACCGTCTCGGGATAGAGCGCATGCTCGGCGGCGAGGACGCGATCCGCGAGGGAGTCCGCGTCGTCGTCGAGGTGCACCGGCACCGCGGACTGCGCGAGGATCGTGCCGCCGTCGACTTCGCCCGGTGCCACGAGGTGCACGGTGCATCCGGTGATGCACACGCCGGCGTCGAGCGCCTGCTGGTGCGGGTGCAGCCCGGGGAACGCGGGCAGCAGGCTCGGGTGGATGTTCACGATGCGCCCGTGCCAGTGCGCGACGAACGCGTCGGTCAGGATGCGCATGAAGCCCGCGAGCACGACGCGATGGATGCCGTGGGCGTCAAGGGTCGCCTGCAGCTGTGCGTCCCAGTCGGCGCGGGCCATGCCGCGACGGGCGGGGATCGCGACCGTCGGCACGCCGCGTTCGGCGGCGAGCGCCAGGCCCGGGGCCGAGGCGCGGGACGACACGACCAGCGCCACGTCGATGCCGAGCGCCTCGGCGTGATCGACGAGCGCGACCATGTTCGAGCCGCGTCCGGAGATCAGGATCGCGACGCGGGGGCCCGGGTCCATGCGAAGGTGCTCGGTCCGCGGGTCAGTAGTCTTCTTCTTCGACTTCGTAGCCGATGGCGTCGTCGAACACCGCTTCGTCGATCGCGGCGTCGGCGAGGTCCGCGTCGGTCAGATCCGCCGCCGAGAAGTTCGCACCGGTGAGGTCGGCGCCGGTGAGGACGGCGCCGTTGAGCAGGGCCTCGGTGAGGTCCGCGCCCGAGAGGTCCGCGTCGTTGAACTCGGCGTCGGTGAGCACGGTCGTGATCATCGTCGCGCCGCTGAGGTTCGCGTCGGTGAAGTTCGCAGCTTCGCCCTGCCCGCTCGTGAGGTCGGCCCCGGCGAGGTTCGCGCCGGTGAAGTCCGCCTCCGAGAACGTGGCGTCGGTGAGGTCCGCGCTCGACAGGTTCGTCTCGAGCAGGATGGCCCCCGACAGGTTCGCGCCGCTGAGGTCCGCGCGGGTCAGATCGATGCCACTGAGTACCTGACCACTCAGGTCGGCGCCGCTGAGGTCGATGCCCACGAAGGACTCGCCTTCGTCGATGTCGCCGGCTTCGAGGCGTTCGAGGAAGTCATCGGCCGCAAGGGTCATGGCTCGGGATCTCCTGATGGGGCTGAGGCGCGAGCGCCGTCGCGAACATCGCGACGAGCGAGGCATCGGGGGCGCGCCGTGGCACGGACAATGGTAAACATGGTGCGAAGCCGCCCGTGCAAGAACTTTTCGGTGGCAGCGAGCAACTCGGGGACGCGACATGTCGTTCACAGGCACGATGCGGCTCGTCGTCGCAGGATTCATCGCCGTTGGGATTGCGGCCTGTTCGTCGGACGATGGCCGCGGACAGGTGGGCGTGTCGGACGCCGGCGCGACCGACACGGGCGCGGATGCCGCTGGCACCGACGCGATCGACGGCCCGGACGCGGACGCCGGCTCGGACGCGGCCTCGGACACCGGGGCCGACGCCGGCGCGGACGTCACGACGGATGCGCAGGCCGACGCGGCGCTCGACACGTCGGCCTCGTTCACCACGACCCCTGACGACCTCGCCGTCGCGGGCGAGACATGGGCATGGGACGTCGGCATCGAGGGCATCCCGGCTGCGGCGCTCACCCTGCGCTTCGACGGCGCGCCCGAAGCCCAGGTCATCGAGCCCGCGGCAGATGGCTGGTCGGTGACCTGGGCCGTCCCGCTCGAGGCGCCGACCGCGGACCTGGAGATCGTCGCCGAGGCAAGCCGCGACGGCGAGCTGGTGGCGACGTCGTCGTTCACGCTGCGTGTGCGCCACCGGCCGGTGTTCGCGGACGCGCCGCCGCCGACCGCATGGGTCGGGCAGGCGTTCGCGTGGACCCCGACCGTGCGCGACACGGATGGGGGGCCGATCGTGCTCGAGCTGACCGCCGGTCCCGACTGGCTCGCGCTCGACGACGCGACGGTGGGCGGCACGCCGACGGGCACGGGCGAGGCGACGTTCGCACTGCGCGCGACGGACGAGGATGGCCTGGAGGCGACGACCGAGGCACGGGTCGAGGTGGTGACGCCGATCGAGGACCTGCGCGCGAGCCCCCTCTGGTCGACGACCGCCGGCGTCGAGCTGACCCTCGTCGGGTGCTGCTTCGACGGCGCGGTCGACGTGCTCGTCGGGGGCGTGGAGGCCGCGACCGTCGACCGCGTGAACGCCGCTCGGGTGGACGCGTCGTTCGGCCCGCTGCCCGCCGGTGAACACGACGTCGTCGTGCTGATCGACGGCACCGAACGGGGGCGCGCGCCGGACCCGCTGGTCGTGGTCCCCGATGCTCGCGTCGTCGCGGCCGACCCCCTCGTGGTCGAGACGCCGGCGGTGGCGCACACGGCGCTGGCCCTGCGCGGATGGACGTCCGACGGTGTGGTCGCCCTCGACGTCACGGCGGGTGAGCTCGTCGACGACACGTTGCGGCTGACCGTCGATGCGGCCGATGGGCCGGGCGCGATCGCCGTGGCCATGGACGGCATCGTCGGGGTACCGGCGCCGATCGTGGGCGCCGGAGCCGGCGTGCTGGTCGACGCGTCACCGGTCGTGCACGCCGGCGGCAGCACCGTGCGCGTCGAGCTCGGCGGCGCGTTCGACGGGCTCGCGCGCTTTCGCTGGACGGGGGGCGGTACGGCGTCGGCCGAGGTGGTCGACGGCGTGGCGAACGTGCGGGTGCCTGCCGCGGCCGACGGCCGGCTCGAGCTGGTCATCGACGACGCGCCGGCACCTGCGGTCGTGGCGGCGGCGGTGTCGGACGCGGCGTTCGCGCGCTCGCCCGAGGTCGCGCACGTCACCCGGCGGGTCGACGCGGCGGGGCGGTTCACGCGGCTGCTCGTCCGCGGGCTCGGCGCGGGCCACCCGTCCGTCGCCGGTGAGGTGCTGGGCGCGCCTGCTGCGGTGCTCGATGCCGGTGACGGCTGGATGCTGCTCGACCTCGCCGACGCGGGCACCGGCGCCGCGAGTGGGGTGCTGACCATCGGCGGCCGCAGCGCCGCGATCGGTCCGGTCGCGCGGCTCGGACGCATCGACACGCGCGGGGCGGACGTGGTCGTCAGCCCGGTGGGCACGGCCGTCGATCCGAACCTCGTCGGGGTGGGCCTCGGGCCCGCGGTGCGGGTCGGCGACGTGCACGTCGCGATCACGTCCGGCGGCGCGCTCGCAGCGACCGGCAGCGCGTCGACCGCGTTCGGGGTCGAGCTCGTCGACGGCGGGTGGACCTCGCTGGGCGCGCCGACCGAGGCCCCGGCGATCGACGTCTCGGCCACCGACGACCTGCTCGTTGTGCTCGACGCGGCCGGCCGACTCGTCGTGTGGCCGCTCGATGGGGCGGCCGAGGTGTGGACGGGGCCCGTCGCGACGCGGGTTTCTGGCGAGGACACCGCGATCGAGAGCGTGCGCTGGTCGGGCGCGACGGCCATCGCCGCCCACCGCGGCGTGGTGTTCGGCGCCATCCCCGACCGGGGGCAGGTCGTCGCCGTCGGCCTCGAAACCACGGCGGCGTGGGGCGTCGAAGTCGCGGCGCGTCAGACCCGCGTGGTCGGAGCGTTCGAGCCCGCCGCCACGGCGTGGATCGCGGCAGGGGGCCCCTGCGTGGCGGTCGGGACGCCCGGTACGATCACGCAGTGGGAGGGCCTCGGGTCCGACGGCGGCTCGTTCGAGACCGATCTTGCCGAGGGCGCGCCGGGGGACGGCCAGCGCATCGACGCGTTCGGCCCGATCGATGACCTGACGATGACCGAGACGTACGCATGGGTCGTGTCCGGACGCACGCTCTATCGCGACATCATCGGCTCGCGCTGCATCTCGAGTGGCGCGACGCTCGAGCGGGTCGGCACGACCGAGGGGGTCGGCGCGGTGTCGTCCAACGGCGTCGTGAGCACGTTCGCCGGGCCGGGGCTCGTCGTGGACATCACCGCAGCCACGACGCACGACGCGTGGCCAGCAGGCGGCGTGTTCGCTGTCGACGACGCGACGCCGGCGCTGCGTTCGGGGGCCGTGCGGTCCGCGGCGCCGACGGCTTCGGGGGTGGCGGTCGCCGACGCGAATCATGTGGTCGCCGACCGCGCGCATGTCGTGCCCGGTGGCGTTCCGGTGGGCGCCCTCGCCGACGGGCGGACGGTCGCGCAGACCTTCTCGGACGTGGCGGGGCTCTGGTTCGACGGCGAGCGCGCGCTCGAGCAGACGTCGGGCGCCCTCGCGGCGGGCGCGTCGCCCACGCCGGTGCATCCGGCCGTGCGTGTGGTCGGTCTCGACCGCGACGCCCTGTCGGGCTTCGTCACGGACCCGGACGGCGGAGTGCACGCGATGGACTGGCTGCTCGCCGACTCGCTCGATCGGCCGCTGGGCACGGTGCGGTTCATCGGCGGGCGCGGCGTCGACGCGGCGGGCCCGGTCGGCCCGACCGAGGCGGCGTGGGGCGACGTGCGCTCGGTGGTCGGCACCGCGACCGACGGTGCGCTCGACCTGTGGCTCGTGGACGGCGACGGTCAGCTGTGGCGCGTGGCCGACGCGACCGCGCGCCGCGTCGCACCGGGCACGCCGACCGCCGCCGGATGCCTCGATGGTCCGCCCGGCGCGCTGCGCTCGGTCGCCGAGGTCGTGCCCGGCGAGGCCATGTGGCTCGTCGATGAGCGGGGGCAGGTGCACGCGGCGACGGTCGAGGGCGACGCGGTCGTCGAGAGCTGCGCGACCGGGCTGGGCGGCGTGACCGGCGGCCCGGGCGGGATGGCCTGGGGCACGTGGGCGATGTGGTCCTCGAGGGCCGATGGGCTCACGGTTGTCGACCGCGCCGCTGGATTCGCGACGGCGTTCGTCGTAAGCCGGTAGGCGCTCACCGACCTGCCGCCGAGAGGCCGACATGACCGACGCATCTGACCGCTTCACCGCCTTCATGGACCGCATCGAGCAGGACCGCGCCCTCGTGCAGGCGACGCGCCTCGACACGGATGCGTGGGAGCTCGAGCTGCGCGTCGACGGCGGCCGCACCCAGCTCGCGGTGGTTGCCCTCGTCGACGGCGAAGAGGAGCCGCAGGTCGCCGTGTTCTCGTTCATCAGCCCGGCGAACCCGGACTTCTACGAGGCGGCGCTGCGCACGAACGCGAACCTCGAGTACGGGCGCGTGGCCCTCGTCGAGCACCGTGACGCGACCTGGTTCGCCGTTGTCGACACGAGCCCGCTCGACGAGCTCGACACCGACGAGCTCATGCACGCGATCGACGAGGTCGCCGCCTCGGCCGACGCGCTCGAAGCCGCGTTCACCGGCGCCGACGACCAGTAGTCGGCCGACCGCGGGTGACGCGCGCGGGACGCTCGCGCCCCGCCGAGGTCACCCCGGGCACGACACGTTGCGGATGATCGCCGTGTTGTTGCCCTCTTCGCACTCCAGGTCGCGGTCGTCCGGGTCGGGCACGACGTAGACGTCGCGCGCCGCGTCGCCGACGGGCGGGTCCGGCCAACGGCACGAGACCGTGGTGCAGTCGCCGGCGGCGAGGCGGGCCGACGTCGAGCCGCGGCAGATGCGCACGTCGTCGGCGACCGGTCCGTCGAAGAACTCGACGACCATGCTGTCGGCGACGGGCTCGGTGCCGCGGTTGCAGACGACGACCTCGAGGGTCAGCGAGCCGTCGAGGGGGTCGCAGTACAGGATCGCTTCGCCGTCTCGGCTCGTGATGTCGGGCGCGGCGAGGGCGCGCAGGTCGCCTTCGATGTTCTGGCGGTAGTTGTTCAGCCCCTCGACGCGCCAGTTCAGCCGCGCGTCACTCGTCGCCGGGATCGTGCCGTCGTCTTCGACGTTCGTGACGAAGTACGCGTGCTGGTTCCACACCGGGCGCGAGTTCACCCAGCGGTCGAGGGCGTCGCGGTACACGCGGATGCCTCGGGCGCCGCGGGTGTGGGCGGCGCGGCAGGTGTTGCCGGCGCCGGGGGTGCCGGCGGGGGGCGCGGCGCAGACGAAGCCCGAGTCGCCGCAGCCGCCGGGGCAGCAGCCCTCGTCGTCGACGCAGCGGCAGTACCCGGCGACGCACGATCGCGAGACGCAGTCGGCGTCCTCTTCGCACTGCACGCCGGCGAACTGGGGGTCGATGCCGCCGGGCTCGAGGCCTTCGCAGACCCGCCCGATCAGGGGCTCGCCGCAGTTCGTGTTCGACGGCACGATGAGCTCGGAGTTCAGGTCGCCGTCGACGTCGGCGACGACGGGGTTCTCCTGCCAGGTGCAGGACGACGTGTACTGGGAGTACACGACGTCGCCGGTTGTGCCGTCGTACACGCGCACGAAGCACTCGTCGGCGTAGATCGCTTCGGCGGCGCCGTCGCCCTCGAAGTCGAACACGCTCGACCCGGTCTGCGACGAGCTGAAGTCCTGCGACGTGCGGGTCCACAGGATGCCGTCGGTGCGGCCCGACGCGCACTCGCCGGAGCCGTCCTCGGCGCGGCAGTCGAGGTCGAACACCGTGTAGGCGCCGCGGCTGGCGACCGCGAACTCGGCGCGCCCGTCGCCGTCGAAGTCGCTGACGGTGGGCGGCCCGCCCGTGCCGCCGCCGGGCAGGGCGACGGGCCCGAACCAGACGCGGCCGGTCAGCGACTGGACGCGCGCCGTGCCGCTGCGCACGACGACGACCTGGGCGGCGCCGAAGATCTCACCGTCGGCGGGGGGGACGTCGAAGTCGCCGATCGCCGTGTAGCCGCGGGTCGTCGAGGCGCTGGCGGCGAACCACACCTCGGCGGCCCACGTGCCGTCGCGCCACTCCCAGACGCCGTCGCCGGTGGCGATCTCGACGCGCCCGTCGTCGTCGTAGTCCGCCGCGGCCGAGCCGTTGGCGGTGGTCGTGCCGATGACGAGGTAGCCGAGGGAGTCGTCGACGAGCACACCGTCGGCGTCGAACACGGTGCCGCCGCGCAGGACCTCGGGGACGCCGTCGTCGTCGAGGTCGTGGATGCCCGGGCCGCCCCATCCACCGCCGGCGCGCTCCCAGACGCGCCCGTCGGCGAAGGTCGACCGCCAGCGCACGACCCACTCGCCCGCCTCGCGATCGTACGCGAAGGCGACGAGGCCGCCGCCGGCCTTGTTGGCCACGATCTCGGGGGTGCCGTCGCCATCGAGGTCGCCGATCGCGGGGGGCGAGCTGTGCGACGTCAGCTGCATGTCGAGGGTCGCCTGCAGCGCGCAGGTCTCGCCGTCGATCACGCGGATGACGCCGGTGGGCAGCTCGGAGCTGCCGTCCTCGCCGTCGTCCGACGTGAACACGATGGACGGGCGAATCAGGTCGTCGTCCTCGTCGAGATTGAAGTCGGCGACCATCGGGGTCGACAGGATGTGCGCCCACGCGGGCCGAGGATCGCCGGGCCCCGGCTCCCATGTGCACTGCAGCTGGGGATTGAACCGCCCGGGGACGGCGATGCGAACGCAAGCGTCGTCGAAGTCTCCGATGGGCCCTTCGCCGTACGGGGCGCACAATCCGGTGTCCGCGTCGCAGTACGTGTCGTCGCTGCAGTCGGCGTTCGTCGCGCAGCCTTCGGCGGGCACGCACGCGCCGTACGAGCAGGCGGTCCCCGGAGCGCAGCATCGGCCATCGCAGGCGGTGTAGCCCTCGCCGGGATCGCCCGAGCAGGTCAGCGCCTCGGGGCCGTCGCATGCCCAGAGGCCGCGATCGCAGGCGCCACATGGCGTGCCCGGCATCGCGTCGAGGGGGGCGCAGCCGCCGCAGGCGTTCGCGCGCTCGGGGCCCGCGTCGCCGTCGCAGGTGAGCCGCTCGGTGCCGTCGCAGGCGAACACGCCGGTGTCGCAGGTGCCGCACGTCTCGCCGGGCGCGCCGTCGAGGGTCGCGCACCCGCCGCAGGCGTTCACGGCGTCGCCCGAGGTCTCGCACCCGGTCTCGTACGACCCGTCGCAGTCGGCGAATCCGTCATCGCAGGTCTCGACGACGCACTGGCGCAGGCGGCACGTCGCGTCGCCGTTGGCCGCCTCGCAGGCGTTGTCGCAGCGGCCGCAGTGCAGGGGGTCGACGTCGAGGTCGAAGGTCTCGTCGACGTCGCCGTTGCAGTTGTCGTCGAGGCGGTTGCAGAGCTCTTCAGCGCCCGGGTACGCCTCGCCGCGGGTGTCGTCGCAGTCGACGGCGGATCCGCAGCCGTCGCGGTCGAAGAACCCGTCGCCGTCTGCGTCGAGGCAGACGTCGCACGTACCGTCGGCGGGCAGGCAATACGTCTGGCCGCTCGGATCGTCGGCGACGGTGGTGCACGCGAGGTCGCCCGGGCAGGCAATGGCACCGCAGAGGGGCAGGCAGACGCGGTCGCCACCGACGCGCAGGCAGCGCCCGCCGTCGCAGTCGCTGTCGCCGTCGCAGGGGCGGCACAGGGCGGCGACGTCGACCACGCCGACGTCGTCGACCACGTCGTCGATCGTGTCGGGGGCAGTGTCTTCGCTGGCGTCGTCGCCGGTGTCGTCGAAGCCGCCGATGTCGGACTCGCCGCCGCCGGCGTCGATGTCGACGCAGAGCCCCTCGACGCAGGCGCCCTCGCATTCGGGGGGGCAGTCGGCGCTGCCGCCGGAGGCCGGTTCGCTGGAGCAGCCGGCGAGGACGCCGAGCAGGATCAGGGCAGGCAGAGCAAGTCGCCGCATCGGGCCACCTCTTCGTGAAGGTGCGTCGAGGGTCGCAGCCCTCGGGCGGGCGTGCAACCGCCGATCGCCGTGGGGCGGCTCGACGTGTCGCATGCCGCGCGGTACACCCGGGGTACGGATCCCATGCTGGAGGACACGATGGCCGGTGCGAGCCTGCTCACCCTGATCGACGACATCGCGACCCTGCTCGACGACGTGTCGGTCATGACGAAGGTCGCGGCGAAGAAGACCGCCGGCGTGCTCGGCGACGATCTCGCGCTGAACGCGCAGCAGGTCACGGGCATCGCCGCCGAGCGCGAGCTGCCCGTCGTGTGGCGCGTTGCGAAGGGCTCGGCGGTCAACAAGGTGATCCTCGTGCCCGCCGCGTTGCTGATCAACGCGATCTCGCCGGTGCTCGTGATCGGCCTGCTGCTGATGGGGGGCGGGTTTCTCTGCTTCGAGGGCTTCGAGAAGGTGATGCACAAGGTGCTGCATCACGGGGATCCGGTCGCGAAGAAGAAGGCGAAGAAGCCGCCGAAGGATCCGGTCGCGTACGAGAACACCCGGGTGAAGGGCGCCGTGCGGACGGACTTCATCCTGTCGGCCGAGATCATCGTCATCACGTTGAGCACGGTGGTGGACGCGCCGTTCTTGCAGCAGGTGCTCGTGCTGATCGCGATCAGCGTGCTGATCACCGTGGGCGTGTACGGCCTCGTCGCCGGCATCGTGAAGCTCGACGATCTCGGGCTTCACCTCGTCGACACCGGTGAGGACGGCAGCGGGCGCGAGAAGCTCGGCGCGTTCATCCTGCGTGCCGCGCCGCTGCTGATGAAGGGGCTCGGCATCGTCGGAACGATCGCGATGTTTCTCGTCGGTGGCGGCATCGTCGAACACAACGTGCCCTTCGTGCACGACGCGGTGCACCACCTCAAGCTCGCCGTGCACGACGCTGGCCCGTTCATCGAAGGTCTTACGGTCACGCTCGCCCAGGGGCTGATCGGCGTGATCGTCGGCGGCCTGATCGTCGCGGTGGTCACGGGGATCAACAAGGTGCGCGGCGTCGAAGCGCATTAGAGGGCGGCGCGGGGCGCCGCCCCTGAGGCTCGAATCGTCGTTGGACGTCGCGCACCGCCGCCGTCGTCCGCGTTCTGCCTCAGGGGCGCCGCCCCGCGGCGCCCGGACGGCGCGGGGCGGCGCCCCTGAGGCTCGAATCGTCGTTGGACGTCGCGCACCGCCGCCGTCGTCCGCGTTCTCGTCGTCGCGCGCCGTCGCCGTCGTCCGCGTTCTCCCTCAGGGGCGGTGCCCCGCACCGCCCATGCGAATCTGCTGGACGCGGGGCGGTGATAAGTCTATCACTCAATCTGTGGTGATAAGTCTATCACTGAACAGGAGCACTCATGTCCACGCCCCCGTACCTCGTCATCGGCGCCGGCCCCGTTGGCCTCTCGATGGCCCGCGCGCTCAAGCAGGCCGGCCTGTCGTACACCCACGTCGAGGCCACCGATCACGTCGGTGGCAACTGGGCGCACGGCGTGTACGAGACCGCGCACATCATCAGCTCGAAGAAGACGACGGAGTTCCCGTCGGACCCGATGCCGGCGGACTACCCGGACTTTCCGTCCGCGCAGCAGATGCACGCGTACTTCGAGGCGTTCGCCGATCGCCATCAGCTGCGAGGCGCCATCCGCTTCAACACCCGTCTGCAGTGGTGCGAGCCCGACGGCACGAAGTGGCGCTGCACCTTCGATGACGGCACCAGCGAGACCTTCACCGGAGTGTTCGTCTGCAATGGCCACCACTGGGCCCGCAACCTGCCGGACTGGACGGCGGCGTTCGCCGGCGAGGTGCTGCACAGCAAGGACTACAAGCGCCCCGAACAGCTCGCCGGGCGCCGCGTCCTCGTGCTCGGTGGCGGCAACTCGGGCTGCGACCTGGCCAGCGAGGCCGGGCGTGTCGCGAGCGAGGCGGACTGGTCGCTGCGGCGCGGCACGTGGATTCTGCCGAAGTCGCTCTTCGGTCGCCCGTCGGTCGAGTTCATCTCGCCGCGGGTCCCCGTCGCCGTGCAGCGCGTGTTCGTCCGGGCGATGGTCCGCGCGGTCATCGGCCGGTACAGCGACTACGGGCTGCCGGAGCCCGAAGATCGGCCCTTCGATCGCCACCCGACGGTAAACTCCGAGGTCTTTCACTACCTGCAGCACGGCCGGCTCGGCGCGCGCCCGGGCGTCGCTGGCGTCGACGGCCACACGGTCCGCTTCGTCGACGGGACGAGCGCCGAGTACGACGTGGTCGCCTGCGGCACCGGCTTCGACGTGGCGTTCCCCTTCTTGCCGGACGGGCTGGTCCCCGTGCGCGGCAAGGTCGCCCAGCTGATCGGCGGCGCCCTCGTCCCCGGATACCCCGGCCTGAACATCGTCGGCGCATACCAGCCGCGGTACGGGCTCGGCCCGCTCGTCGAGCCGTTCACCGACATGCTGGCCGAGTGGGCAAAGCTGCAGGCCGAGTTCGACGTCCCCCTCGTCGACGTCCTGCAGGCGCTGGGTCAGGCGCCGCCGCCGTCCGAGGTCATGGACCCGCACGCGAACCTGCGCCAGATCCGGATGAGCCGCCTCGCGACGCCGCTGCTGAAGTGGAAGGCGAAGCGCATGGCGCGCGCCGGGCACACGATGCCCGTTCACCCGAACGCCGCGCCCGCCATGGCGGCGCCCGGCATGCGGAGCGTCGCATGAGCACCCGCGCCGAACAGAAAGAAGCCCGCCGACTCGCTCTGCTCGATGGGGGCGTACGCGTGCTCGCCGACCATGGGCTCGAGGGGTTCACCACCGGGCGTGTCGCCGCCGAGGCCGGAATCGCCCAGTCCGGCCTGTACAAGTACTGGTCGGATCGCGACACCGCGCTCGCAGCGGTCGCCGAACACGTCGGCGCACAGATCCTCGTGGCCATTCGCGAGGCACGCCGTGCAGCGGCCGCCGAAGGCCAGATCCACGGCGCCTTCGTCGGAGGCCTCGAGGCGATCCTGTCGCACCGCGATACCGTCGAGCTCGCCCTTCGGTACCGGCGCGATCCCGGGCCCCTCGGCCAGACCTTTCACGCGATCGTCGAACGAGGCCGCGACGAGCTCTTCGCCGACATGATCAGCACGGGCATGGTGCAGGACCGCGCGCTCGCGCGGCGGTTCGCGACGTACACCGTCGGCCTGACCATGACGGCCGTCGAAGCCCTCATCGACGGCGAGATCGACAGCGTCGAGACCGCCGCCGCCGACCTCACCCTGATCGCCATGAGCGTACTCGGAGCAACCGCATGATCGACATGAACGGCCAGTGGGCGCTCGTCACGGGCGCCGCCAGCGGCATCGGCGGGGCGACGGCACGCGAGCTCGCCTCCCGCGGTGCGCGTCTCGTGCTCACCGACATTCGGCTCGACGCCCTCGATGAGGTCGCCGCGGAGCTGCGCGCGACCGGCGTCGAGGTGCGGACGGTGCGGCACGACGTCGCGGACCACGACCAGTGGGTCGCGCTCGCGGAGTCCCTCGACGCCGACGGCATCGTCCCGACCCTGCTCGTCAACAACGCCGGTGTGGCTGCGCTGGGTACGGCGCTCTCGCTCTCGCTCGAGAGCTGGAAGACCGTCATCGACGTCGACCTGTGGGGGGTCATCCACGGCGTGCGGACCTTCGTGCCCCGCATGCTGGACGCCGGCGGTCGCCGGGCGGTGCTGAACGTGTCGAGCGCGTCCTGCTACGTCGGTCTGCCCATGTCGGCGCCGTACTTCATCGCGAAGGCAGGCGTCTGGCGGCTGACCCAGACCATGCAGGCCGAGATCGACCCGCGGCGCGTCAGCTTCACCGCCCTGTGCCCGGCCCAGGTGTCCAGCGGCATCGGCGCAGCGGGCAAGCGGCTCGGCGCCGACAACGGGGCGGCGCAGGAGCGCCTCGACGCGTGGCTGCATCCGAAGGGGCGCCACGTCTCGCAGGTCGCGCGCAAGGGCGTGCGCGGCGCGCTGAAGGGCCGCGCGGTCGTCAACGTGTACCCCGAAGCATGGCTGCTCGAGTACGCGATGCGCTTTGTCCCCCACGGGCTCGGCGCGTGGCTCAACCGCCTGCACTTCGCAAAGCGGTTCCCCGAGCTGGTGTGAGCCGCGCGGCCCTGGCGGCCGGCACGGCGGTTCCCCGCGCTGGCGTGACGGCGTAGATCGGGGCGTCGCCCCCCAGATGCCGCCCGGACGCCCATGCAAACGCTCACCGAACTGCTCGACACGATCGACGCCGATCCGACCCTCGCCGGCCTGCGCGACCTCGCGGCCGGCGACGACGACGCGGCCCACGGTCTCGACCACCTGCTGCGGGTCGCGCTGTGGACGGTACGGATCGGCGGCGCCGGCATCGATCGGCGTGAGGCGATCGCGACGGCGCTGCTGCACGACTTCGTGAACGTCCCGAAGGACGACCCACGCCGGGCGCAGGCATCGGCGTTGTCCGCGGACGCGGCCCGCCCGCACCTCGAGGCCGCCGGGTTCGACGACGCGGCGGTCGAGCGGATGACGACCGCGATTCGCCAGCACTCGTTCTCGCGGGGGGAGACGCCGACCGAGCCGCTCGCCTGTGCGCTGCAGGACGCGGATCGTCTCGAGGCGCTCGGCGCGATCGGCGTGCTGCGGTGCGCGGCGACCGGCGGACGCATGAACGCCGGGATGTTTCATCCGGACGATCCGTTCGCGCTCGACCGCCCGCTCGACGATCGCGCGTGGTCCGTCGATCACTTCTTCGCCAAGCTGCTGCGCCTGCCGAGCACGATGCGCACGGAAGCGGGCCGCGCCGAAGCCACCCGCCGCGCCACGGTGCTGCACCAGCTGCTCGAAGATCTCGCGGTCGAGCTGGGTCGCGACCCGGCGGAGGTCACCGCCGCAACCCACCACCACCTCCGCTGAGCCAGGCGAGGGTCGAGGGAGCGAGCTCCCTCGCGGGGCGTGGGGCAGAGCCCCACACAAATCCACCCGCGTCCCCCGCCCCCCCTGACCCCAACCCAAGAAAAAGAAGAGGGTCGAGGGAGCGAGCTCCCTCGCGGGGCGTGGGGCAGAGCCCCACACAAATCCACCCGCGCACCTCCGCCCCCTGACCCCAACCCAAAAAAGAAGAGGGTCGAGGGAGCGAGCTCCCTCGCGGGGCGTGGGGCAGAGCCCCACACGAACCCCCGCTCCGTGCGCCATCCTCCCCCACCCCGAAAAAGAAGAGGGTCGAGGGAGCCAGCTCCCTTCGCAGCGCGTCGGGCAGAGCCCCACACAAACGCCCGCCCCCCACACCGCTCCATCCTCCGACCGGACCCGGGGGACGCAACAACCGCCCCACCGCGACGACCTGACCGAGGCCCCAATGGCAGCGGAGGACTCATGGTGGCTCGAATTCTGACGGCGGCGCTTCTGGGCGTCGATGCGTGTCCGGTGGACGTGGAGATCGATCTCGGCCCGGGATTGCAGGCGTTCTTCATCGCGGGATTGCCGGACGGTGCGGTGCGCGAGGCGCGGGTGCGGGTGAAGGCGGCGATGGAGAACAGTGGCTTTGCGTGGCCGATGCGGCGGGTGAGCTTGAATCTGGCTCCTGCGGACGTGCGCAAGGACGGGTCAGCCTATGATTTGCCGATCGCGCTGGCGGTGTTGTCGGCGGCGGGGCACCTGGATGAGCGGGGGCGAGCGCGGCTGGCGCGGTACCTCGTGTACGGCGAGCTGGCGCTGGATGGGGCGTTGCGGCCCGTGCGGGGCGCGTTGTCGCTGGCGATGTGCGCGCGGGAGCAGGGGTTGGACGGCGTCATCGTGCCGGCGGACAATGCGGCGGAGGCGGGTCTGGTGCGGGGCCTCGAGGTGGTGGCGTGCGCGTCGCTGGACGACGCGGTGCGGTTCGCGCGGACGGGGGCGGACGACCTCGTGCGGCCGTCCGCGGACCCGGACGCGGTGCTGCCGACGGCGGTGGAGGGCCCGGACATGGCGGACGTGTCGGGGCAGGTGTTGGCGAAGCGGGCGCTGGAGGTCGCGGCGGCGGGCGGGCACAACGTGTTGATGGTCGGGCCGCCGGGGTCGGGCAAGACGATGCTGGCGAAGCGGGTGTCGGGGATTCTGCCGGCGATGTCGTTCGACGAGGCGCTGGAGACGACGCGGGTGTGGTCGGTGGCGGGGCTGACGGATCGCACGGGGCTGGTGCCTCGGCGGCCGTTTCGCGCGCCGCACCACACGATCTCGAACGTGGGGCTGGTGGGCGGCGGCTCGGGGATGCCGCGGCCGGGGGAGTTGTCGCTGGCGCACCACGGTGTGCTCTTTCTCGACGAGCTGCCGGAGTTCAGCCGTGCGGCGCTCGAGGTGATGCGCCAGCCGCTGGAGGACGGGCACGTCACGATCACGCGCAGTCTGATCACGGTGCGGTACCCGGCGGGGCTGATGCTGGTGGCGTCGATGAACCCGTGCCCGTGCGGGTACCTGACGCATCCGTCGCGCCCGTGCTTGTGCACCCAGCAGCAGGTGGCGGCGTACCGGGGTCGGGTGAGTGGTCCGCTGCTGGACCGCATCGATCTGCACGTGGACGTGGCGGCGGTGGACTACACGGCGCTGCGTGCGGCGGGCCGGGCGGAGCCGACGGCGGACATCCGGGCGCGGGTCGAGGCGGCGCGTGCGGTGCAGCGGCGCCGGTTCGCGGACGCGCCGATCCACTGCAACGCCGAGATGACGCCGAAGCTGTTGCGGGCGCACTGCCAGGTGGACGCCGCGGGTCACGCCCTGCTGGAGCGGGTGATCGACCGGCTCGGCATGTCTGCGCGGGCGTGGGACCGGATCCTGAAGGTCGCCCGCACGATCGCCGATCTCGCGGGCGAGGACGCGATCACGGGCGAGCACGTCGCCGAGGCGGTGCAGTACCGGCAGCTGGACCGGGCGGATGGGTGCTGACGCGCAGGGTCTCGATGGTCAGCGAAGGGGCCACGGTGTGGTGCCAGCAGTGGCTCGGCGGCCGAGCCGAAGTGCCTCGGCGGAAAGAAGAAATCGACACGACGCCCCTTGCTCGGCGCGCGCCGCCGAGCGACGATGCAGCGAGTGGAGCATGGAGATGAGCAAAGAAGTCCTGCACATCCTGACCCGAATCCAGTCCGAGGTGTCCAGCGTCCACGGCCGCCTGGACGGGATCGACCAGCGCCTCGACGGGATCGACGTACGCCTCGATCGAATCGAGGCGCGTCAGAATCGCCTCGAAGAGGCGGTCATCGCGAACGGCAAGGCGATCCTCGAAAACCGGGCGGCCATTCGTGAGAACCGCGAAGCGATCGATAGGAATCGCCGGGCGATCGAAGCGGCGCACGAGGCCATTACAGAGAACCGCGCCGCGATCATGGAGAACCGACGCGCCATCGTGAAGAACGGCTCGGCGATCATTGCCAACCGCGAGGCGATCGAGGCGAACCGCGAGGCGATCGAGGCGAACCGCGAGGCGATTGAGGCGAACCGCGAGGCGATTGAGGCGAACCGCACCGAGATCGAAGCCAACCGCATCGAGGTGGCAGGACTTCGCGATGATGTGCGGGCGAATCGTCTATCGTTGGGTGAGCTTCGCGAAGCCATCATCGACAATCGCCGCGAGATCCTCGCTGCGCGCACCGAGAATCGGCAGATCCTCGCAGCGTTCAACGTCCACCTCGCCGCACGCTCGGACCTCGAAACTCGCGTCGACGACCACGAGACGCGGCTACGGGTCATCGAGGGGAGTGGCTCGTAGACTTCGTTGTCCAACCCGTCGTGTCCCGGAAGTGCATGGGTGAGATCAGGAGCTATCGGTGCAACGCCTGCGACCACGACTTCAGTCGGCACGAGGGCCGTGGGTTCGTGGTTCAGATGCTCTACTGCGACAGGTGCGGGTGTTCTCGCCAGATTCCGACCGTGGACGACAAGCCGGTGTCGATCACCTGCGAATGTGGCGGGTCGATTCACGAGAGTGCGCGGCCCCGTTGCCCGGCGTGCAACTCGTCCGACATCGGCGACGACACCGGGCCGTTTTCATTCGGGGTCATCAAGTGGGACTGATCAGGGCGCGTGGCAGGAGGAGACGTACAGGCTATGGCGCCTGCAGTAGGAGATTCGACGGCGGAACCAGAGCCAGGGTGGTGCGGATGGCGAGCCCGAGCGCGATGACGAACATCTGCGAGTACACGGTCACGCAGAGCCCGCCGCAGCCAATACACGCGTGTAGAGGACCGATGTTGCGGCAGAGAGACCCTTTCGATTCATTCACGCAATCGCCGACCTTGCCCGCGTTCGATGCGTGATTTCTTCTGCGCAACTTCGCCGGGGCTTTCAGTGCGCGTGAATCGGTCCGAGAGCGCGTTGATTCGCGACGTCCAGCTCGTCGGGGCGATTCCATGCGCGGGCACTACTCTTCGAGACGGAGGAGCATCAAATGCGCCATGAGCTGGGTGTCATGGGTGAGTTTCGGCCCAAACAATGGGAGTTCTCCGATGCCCTGTGGGAATGGTTTGCGCTGTACAACGGAGAACCTGCCGTGTTCATCGGACTGGAGTACACGCTCCTCCCACGGATTGCATCGCGATGGGCGGATTGCCACGCCGAGCTTTGGGACAGTTTGACCGAGAATGTACAGAAATCCTCCCACTTGATGAGTTCAACGGAGATACGCTCTGGAGAGCTCTGGCGGAGGACAACTCACGTTCTCGTGCATGAAGGTCTGGATGTGTACCAGCTGTCGTACGTCCCCAGGGAGAGGCGAGCCCTGGCGTACGTCAGAACTGCTACGGCAGCCATCGGAAGCAATCGGCGTCGCGTGATCGCTACACTTCGCGGGAGTGGAACTGTTGTGCCTTGCCTGGCGGGACCTTCCGATCGACTCGACTTTGGTGCGTCATTCATGAATCGTGTGGAGGTGATCGATCCGTAGGCGCGGTGGCGGCGGCATTGGGCCGCGAAGGGGGTGTGGTCCAGCCACTGACCACGTCGCCACCGGCACCTCAATGCGCTGCAGTTCGAGGTCGGCTAGTATCCCGGCCCGAAAGTTCATGGATCCTCGCCGCGCAATCGCCGGTGGGTGTTGATGGTCGACGCAGCGTCTCTCGCCCATATGAAGGCTTCGGATCGTCGTTGTGGACGCGGATGAACCGGTGAATCTCGTCGCGTAGTTCGCTGACTGATGTGAAGACGTCCCTGACCTGCTCTCCGGTTTTCGGACCACGGGTTGTCTGACGTCGTGGCCCGACCTGGATCACGCGCACGATGACCGAGGGCCGATCGCGCAACGAGCTGCAGGACGACGCGGTTCAGCACCGGTCCTCGACCGGTTGCGTCTCGTCACCGCTGCGACGTGAGCGTGTCCTCGGACCGTACGAAGCCAGCGCGCGAGATTCAGGTTCGTGTGCCGACGCCGACGTCCGGTCCAGGTGCCTCACCGCGGTTGATGAGTCGCCGGATGAGACCCCCTGCGTAGACGCGCAGCGGCCGGATGACTTGCGTCGTGTCGTCAGGGGACTGCAAACCCGGCGCTGCGGAGCTCGTCGTCCGGGATCGGGCGCGGGATGCGGTCGACGGTGCGTTGGATGTGGGCGCGGGTGGTGTCGTCGACGTGGGGGTGCAGGAGTGCTGCGGCGCCGGCGACGAGAAGGAGCGGGGTGGGGTCGCCGTCGAAGGGGTCGTATTCGTCGAGCCAGACGGGCAGCAGGGCGATGACCGCTGCGCGCAGGCTTGCGTCGGTGCTCGTGGCAGCGGCATTCACTGCGGCGACGGCCCGGGTGAGGGTGCGGTCGATCTCGACGGTCGGGTACAGGCGTACGGCGTCGGCGGGGCGGATGGCCGGGAGGTCGTAGCGCTCGGCGAGGGTGGCGAAGGTGCCGCGCGCGAGGGCTTCGCGCCGCAGGGTGTCGTTCGAGAGCACCGCAGCGAAGTCGGCTCGAGACTGAAGGGTGGGGTCTTCGAACACGCCGCGCAGAAGGATATCGCTGACGGACCAGATCGCGTCGGGGTCGTGCCGCAGGGTGTGGTTTGCGAAGGCGACGCTGGCTTCGGCGAAGGCGGACGCACGGGCATCGGCGGGCCCGGCAAGCCAGGGCATCTCTTCTTCGGTGCGCCCCATGAGGGTGCCGCCCTGTCCGATCGTCTCGAAGGCCACGACGGTGACGCCGTCGCGCTGGGACGCCACGAGTCGATACGACGGGTGGATCGCGTCGAGTGCGTGGTTCAGGCGGGTGTGGAAGTCGGGCATGCCGGGGGCTCCGGAGTGGGCGTCGAGGGCGGCCGTGGCTCGTTTGTTTGCGGCGGCGCATCGCGATGAGGTGCGGATGCGGACAGCGTGGGTGACGGGCCCGGACGCGTCGAGGGCGATGCGACGGGTGGGCGACGGGCACGAACGCGTCGAGGGCGATGCGACGGGTGGGCGACGGGCGCGGTCGCGTCGAAAGCGATGCGACGGGCGTCAGACCCGCACGCGCTGCATCGGCTCGAGCTCGTCGGCTCGGTACAGTCGGCCGCGCCACTCGATGCCGCCGATGCGGCGCCCGATCCATGCCGCGCGCAGCAGCTGGGCGGCGCAGAGCAGGAGCCCGACCTGGGGCAGGAGCGCCGAGCCGACAGGACGGTGGACCCATCGGTTGAAGTGGACGCTGGCGCCGGAGTGCAGCGCGGCGCCCACCACCGCCAGAATGCGGGCGGGTAGGGGCACGCCGGGGACGAAGGCGAGCAGGGGGGTGAGGGCCACGATGCAGAGCACCGCAGACAGGGCGACCGCGCGCAGCAGGCTGAAGCGGGCGACGATGGCCCACCAGTTCTTCTGCATGCGGGCGACCATCTCGCCGAAGGTCTCGTAGAAGGGGAGGAAGACCTGACCGCGCCCGTTCACGACGTCGAGGCGCCCGCCGGCGTTCTGGATCAGCAGGCCGAGTCCCATGTCGTCGGCGACCTCGAGGCGCAGCCATTCCAGCCCGGCCGACCGCTCGAAGGTCGCGCGGCGGACGAGGATGAAGGCGCCCATGCCGGCGTAGGCGGGGTGGTCAGGGTCAGACACCCGGTGCATCGGCATGCCGAGGTGGCCGAGCACCGGGGCGGCGGCGAAGACGGTGCCGGCGAGGGGATCACGGCTCGTGATTTCGGGGTACACCGTCACGAGGTCGAATCCCCCTCGCTCGGCGTGGGCCACCGCTCGGCGCAGAGCGCCGGGGGCGTAGCGGGTGTCGGCGTCGGCGAAGAGCAGCCAGTCGCCGGTGGCGCGGGCGACGCCGTGGTGCAGCGCGTTCAGCTTGCCAAGCCAACCGTCGGGCAGCGTGTCCACGTGGACGGCGACGACGCGGGGGTCCTCGGCGGCGAGCCGGTCGAGGATCGCGCCGGTGTCGTCGGTGGACCGATCGTTGATCGCGACGACCTCGATGTGCGGGTCGTCGGTGGCGAGGGCGGACCGGAGCGACGCCTC